>JAESGM010000097.1_pt1 | contig 247032 bp, 177 predicted proteins | sample 9269721 | NCBI WGS metagenome assembly JAESGM01 (sample SAMN15720920, study PRJNA650825) | algae metagenome | isolation source: Komarekiella atlantica HA4396-MV6 and co-occurring heterotrophs from... | place: USA: Theobald House, Kauai, HI | collected 2009-07-29
CCTTTTCGCGCGGGACGTTTTGGACTCATGATGTATCACTAATCACATCAATCAAGATGTGATTAGATTACATCCTATGGTTCCTTTTTGCTTAAGTTGACACCAATGGGCAATGCCGTGCCCCTACACCTGACGATGTAATGTTGTACCGCATTTGAATGGGAACCGCTATAAGTAATTAATTTCATCAAAATATCTGGGCAACTCTAAAGTTGTACGCTTATAGCTGTATTCAAATTCAGCTACAATTTCTGCTGTTGGGTTAGTTAGCTGGAAATACTGGCTAAAAGTATAGCTTTGGTCAAGTTTTAAGATTTTATGGGCAAGATAGCGATCGCCTGCATCTTCAACTTCAAGATTTAGTATTTTTTATATGTAGATTGTTCGTTGGGATAACTTTTTGGGAATTCTATAGATCATACCCTTGAATCCCAATAACCATCTCAGCTAATGCAGACTATTCATACAGCGCTAGGTGCTATGAGTGCATTTACTGCACTACTTCAAGAACCGCAAAATTTAACCATTTACCTCACCCAGATCCAACAAAAACCAGATCAACTGCTCCAAGATCTGGCAGTAAAAGGCAAAAATATGGAGCAAGACATTACTAGTTTTGTCAAAACCTACTTTTGCGGAGGTACTCGCCCATCATACCCTCAATATATTGAACGAGCAGATGGCCAGGCTTTTAATCAACCCTATGAAATCAAAGGGACAAAAATGTATGGCTTTGTCATCGAAGGTTCAATGACTAAGTTGCAAGAGGTGTGCGATAAATATCTCAATAATCCAAGCAACGGAGAGATCGAATATCGCCCAGCCACAAACTATGTCGTCCTTACTTTTAACAATGTAGACTTCTTAAGTTCTATTGAGCCACCGGATTATAACAAAGGGACTAGCACTGAGGAAGAAGCAATTTTTTGGATGTTGACAGTGGTCGGAAAAAAAATTGGGCCTTTCTTTGTTGCAGAGCGTCTTGCCTGGTTTATGCCCTACATTTATGTGAATAATTCACCGGCTTTAGTTTCAGGACGAGAAGTATATGGCATCTTTAAACAACTTGGAGAGTTTCAGATTCCAAGTATTGAGCAAAAACCAGATTTATTTACTATAGATACATTGTTATTTAAAGAATTTAGTCCAGAAACAAAGGCTAAAAATGCTCGCCTTTTAGAAGTACGTAGAATCGGTCAAGGAGATAAACATCAAGCAATTAAAACTTGGGATACTTTTGAAGAAGTAATCAGAGCGATCGCCAGCTTACTTTCTGACAAAAACGGTGAGATTATTATCCCTAGTTTGGGATTACCATTCAATTTGCTTGACTACCTCATTGCGAGAATTGTATCTCTTGTTACACTTAAACAATTCCGCGATGTGGAAGATAGCAAAAAAGCGTGCTATCAAGCGTTGATCGAGTCCCCGATGCAGCTACAAACTTTTCATAGTGGGCAGCTTTTTGGCTTCGATAACTTCGGTGATCAATTTGAGTTAACAATAAATAATTTCGCTAACCAACCCATTGTCCAAGATCTGGGTTTACACAAAGGATATTCTCCAGGAAGTGAATCAGTACGCATCCCTATCAAGCTAGCTTTCTTGCTCAATTTCGATTTCACTTTCAAGAATGGCATCACCGTTTGGCAAGCACCACAGAAATGAGCAAACTTGCATTAACTGACGCGCATCTAAATTGTACATATTTTAGTTAAAACCGTAATTTATCTTTTGTCATTTGTTTCTTTTCTATTGACTAATGACAAAGGATGTCTGAAACTCTCATTTTCTGCGTCTCTGTCTTGAAAAGTTTCCTGCGGTTCGCGTTAGCGTCTCGTAAGAGAGGGAAACCCCTCCTTCTCCTGACGGAGACCGGAGGCGAACAGAACTTTTCGCTGCGCCTCTGCGTGATACAAATTCATATTTTCACTCAGCAACACTGTACAACCAATTAATCTGCTGATTGTTGCCTATTCACAGTTATCACATAAGGACAAATAACCATGTCTGAAAAATTTAAGCCACAAAAAATCGCTATTTTAGGCGGAGGAATAGCATCTTTAACCACAGCATTTGAATTAACCAGCCAGCCAGGGTGGGAAAGTCTTTACGAGATTACTATTTATCAAATGGGTTGGCGCTTAGGAGGAAAGTGTGCAAGCGGACGTAACATCAAACCCCATGAACATTATCATCAACCTGATTACCGCATTGAAGAACATGGGTTGCACATTTTTTTTGGATTCTATGAAAATGCTTTTCGTCTGCTCAAGCAATGCTATGACGAATTGGGAGGTAATGGGCCTTTCAGCACCATAGAAGACGCATTCAAACCCCACAGCCTAATTGTTTTAGAAGAATACATCAATCAGCATTGGATAAACTTGCCCTTCGACTTTCCGACAAATTTCTTAGTTCCGTGGGAAGGTGGCCGTACTTGTTCGATGTGGAAGCACATTTGTACAACTATTAGATTCGTTCTGCAAATTTATACAGAATGTAAGCAGTTCCAGCCTATGAGTAGCTATTCTGAGAATCCAGGCTGCTTAGAAGCTTTCACTCAACAGATGGCATTTGGCAAAGAGGTGCTCGAATTTCTCTGTGATGGCGGCATCTTGCAACTTTCTGACCAGTTCATTCAGTTATTACTTAAAGAACCTAGCCGTTGGGGAGCATGGCTTGAGAACATCAACCAAGATATCAGAACAACCTTAGAGAGACTTGACTTTAGTTCCGAAGAAGTCTTTTTGAATCTTGCTTATAACCTAGCTCAATTACTTCCCAATAATCCTAAAACTCATAGACGTGAACATCGCCAGCTAATTTTGAAGCTTGTAGAGCGATTTACAGAACACTTACACCGCCAACTAGAAGCTAGTGGGCTAAATGCTCATACTATATGGCGCTTGACACTGATTGACCTTGCACTAGCAAATATCCGGGGTCTATTTGTAGATGAGGTAATTTATTATCGCTCCCTAGATAGTTTAGATGAGTATGACTATAAGGAGTGGCTACGAAAACACGGAGCGCGGGAAGCAAGTGTCAATTCAGCGTTTGTTCGAGTTTTATATGACCTCGTTTATGGGTTTCCAGAAGGTAATGTTGCTAAGCCACAATTAGCAGCAGGAACAGCCATTCGTATCCTCACAACCATCATTTTCCAGTACAACGGTGCAATCATGTGGAAAATGCAAGCAGGGATGGGTGATACTGTTATTGCTCCGCTCTATAAAGTGTTAGAGCGTCGAGGTGTAAAATTTAAATTCTTCCATATCGCCAAGCAGTTACACTTAGACGAAGATCAAAAGTCTATAGCCAGTATTACAATGGCTCGCCAGATTAATTTAAAAAATTCAGAGCAGGAATATCAACCGTTGATTAAGGTTAAAGACCTTCTTTGTTGGCCCAGTGAGCCTCTCTACGATCAGATTGTAGATGAAGAAGCTAAAAAGCTCCAAGACAAAGACATTAACTTGGAGTCATATTGGACACCGTGGCAGCCTGTAGAAGAATTTACCCTCAGTGCCAAAAATGGCGACTTTGACATTGTACTTCTTGGCATTTCCATCGCCGCTTTACCCTCTTTATGCGATGAACTAATTCAAGCTCAGAAGAATCCGGCTCATCAAAAATGGCGCGATATGGTAACTCAAGTCAAAACTGTTACCACTCAAGGCGGACAGCTATGGCTTAAGCCTACCTTGCCACAATTAGGATGGAAATTGTCCAGTCCCGTACTAGGTGCTTATGTTGAACCTCTCGATGTCTATGCAGATATGAGCGAGTTACTTCAACGAGAAAACTGGCCTTCTGAACACTATCCTTATAACGTTGCTTACTTCACTGGCGTGATTGCAGACCCAGGACTTCCCCCTAACAGTGAATATGGTTTTCCAGCACAAGAACAGAAAAAAATCGAGAAACAAGCGATTAATTTCCTCAAAAATCACATTGGACATCTTTGGCCTGATGCGACTCTCTCAGAAAATCCTCAAGGTTTGAATTGGGATTTGCTTGTAGATTTTCAAAATCGTCAAGGGGTCGAAAGGTTTGATGCTCAATACTGGCGAATTAACATCAATCCTACAGAGCGCTATGTGCTTTCTGTGCCTGGAAGTACTAAATATCGTCTCAAAACTGATGAATCTGGGTTTGAAAATCTTTACCTGGCAGGTGACTGGATCAATAACGGTTATAATTCTGGATGCGTTGAGGCTACGGTGATGTCAGCAATGCAAGCGACGCGATCAATTTTACAGCAACGGTTTCAGATCAAGTATACAAAGGAAATTATTCGTGAGTGGGATTCTTGGCTCTAAGGATACGTTGAATGTCAATTATGTAATTTTGACAATCTGAACAGAATTAAGAACTAATTGGGTCGCCAAAACCTAGACTAGCTGTACAATCGATACACTTACAAAGTCAGCCTTAGAACTAACCTTGTGAATGTATCGATTATGCTAGTCCTTCCCTTATTAGCCTCAAAATCCATCTTGAATACTACTATCAGCCATGATTAACTTCTCTAACTACCAAATTCTAGAACTAATTTATGATGAAATAAAGACCGCTGTTTATCGAGCACGAAGAAATCAAGACGGCAAATTAGTAGTTATTAAATTATTAAAGTTAGAATATCCTGAGTTAAAAGATATTGCCAGATTAAGACATGAGTATGAGCTAATTAAAAATCTAGATATCAAAGGAGTTATTAAAGCTTATAGCTTAGAAAAATATAATAAGAGCCTGGCTTTAATTTTGGAGAACTTTGACGGTATATCTCTTTACAATATTATCAAAAATCAAAAAATAAAATTATTAGATTTTCTCCAAATAGGAATTCATATCACCCAAGCTTTAGGTGAACTGCATCAAAATTATATTCTTCATAAAGATATTAAACCGCAAAATCTTCTTGTTAACGAAGAAACACATCAAGTTAAAGTTATTGATTTTTCTATTTCATCTCTTCTTTCCAAAGAAAAACATAAACTTAGTAATCCTGATTTACTCGAAGGAACTCTGGCGTATATGTCTCCAGAACAAACAGGACGGATGAATCGGTCAGTTGATTATCGTACAGACTTCTATTCTTTGGGAGTTACCTTTTATGAAATGCTTACAGGTAGGCTACCCTTTAATGTCACTGATCCAATGGAATTAGTACACTGTCATATTGCAAGACAGCCAGTACCAGTAAATCAGTTAATGCCTGAGATTCCTGAAGCGATTTCTGCAATTGTAATCAAGTTACTCAGCAAAACTGCTGAAGATAGATACCAAAGTGCTTTTGGTCTGAAAGCTGATCTAGAAAACTGCCTCAATCAATTAGAGAAAACTGCTCAAATATCTAGCTTTCCAATTGGTCAGCATGATCAATCAAGTCAACTGCAAATTCCAGAGAAACTATATGGTAGAGAAGCAGAAATAAATACTTTACTAACTGCTTTTGAACAAGTAAACCAAGGTAAAAAAGAGTTATTACTAGTTGCTGGTTATTCAGGAATTGGCAAATCTGCATTGGTGAGTGAAATTCATAAACCTGTTATACAAAAAAGAGGCTATTTTATCACAGGTAAATTTGAGCAGTTTAAGCGGAATATTCCTTATGCCTCCCTAATTCAAGCCCTTCAAGAATTGACACGACAATTGTTGACAGAAAGCGAGGCACAGCTAGCTGCTTGGAGAGAAAAGCTACTAATGGCTTTGGCTCCTAATGCTCAAATTATTATTGATGTCATTCCTGAAGTGGAACTGATTATTGGCAAACAGCCAGAAGTACCCCAATTAGGGGCTACGGAATCTCAAAATCGCTTTAATTTAGTTTTTCAAAAGTTCATAAGTGTGTTTACCCAAAAAGAACATCCGTTAGTTCTTTTCTTGGATGATCTACAATGGGCAGATTTAGCTTCACTTAAACTAATTCAGCTATTAACTACAGATTCCGATAGTCAATATTTATTAATGATTGGAGCTTATCGAGACAATGAAGTCGATACTACTCATCCATTAATGTTGATGTTGCAGGAGATTGAAAAGACTGATATCATTGTCAAAAAAATTATTTGTGAGCCGTTAAAAATCACTGATGTATATCAATTGATTACTCACACCCTTAAATGTGATTTGGAAAGAGCTAAACCCCTGGCAGAGTTAATATTTAATAAAACTGCTGGTAATCCCTTCTTTTTAACTCAGCTAGTCAATTTTATTTATCAGGAAAATCTGCTTTCATTTGACTTTAATATAGGTCGCTGGCAGTGGGAAGTTGGGCAAATTCAAGAGATAGGAATTACTGATAATGTTGTCGAGTTCATGATCGGCAAAATTCAGAAGTTGCATTACACTACGCAGAAAACTTTAAAATTAGCTGCCTGTATTGGCAGTCATTTTAGTTTAGATATGCTATCTGTTATTAATGAGAAATCTCGAAAAGATACAGCAGGTGAACTTTGGGAAGCACTCCAAGATGGTCTAATTTTGCCTCTAGATGATGGTTACAAACTACCACAGCTTTTAGATCAGGTTGATGATTTTGTAATTGATTATCAATTTCTGCATGATCGAGTACAACAGGCAGCTTATGCTTTGATTCCCGATGAGCAAAAAAATGAAGTTCACTTAAAAATTGGTCGATTACTTTTAAAGAATATAGACCAAACTTCACTAGAGGAAAAAATCTTTGATATTGTTAACCAGCTAAATATCGGTGCTGAATTATTAGTCTTACAAGAAGAAAGATATAATTTGGCTCAATTGAATCTCATAGCTGGATGCAAAGCCAAGAATTCGGCTGCTTATGAATCTGCTCTCAAGTTTTTTAAGCTAGGTTTAGAAATGCTGACAGATGAGAACTGGCATGAACATTATCAATTAACTCTTTCTTTGCATACAGAAACAATAGAAACAGCATACTTAAATACGAATTTTGAGCAAGCAGAAGCACTTTTTGAAAGTGTTATACAGCATAGTAAAACTATTTTAGATAGAGTCAAAGTATATGAGAAAAAAATTCAGTATTATATTTCTCAGACTAGGATGCGAGAAGCATTAGACCTAAACTTAGCAGTTATCAATATGCTCGGAGTGTCTTTATCAACAGCTCCACCAGATAATCTAATTATTGAAGATTTAGCTCATCTGCCAGAAATGACCGATGCTAATAAACTTGCTGCTATGAGGATGCTTAGGACAGCACTACCTCCTGCTTATTTTGTTGAACCTACGCTTGTACCGTTGATTTCTTTTACATTGGTAAATCTTTGTTTTCAATATGGTAATTCATCTTTAGCATCCCACGCTTATGCTTCTTATGGATTAGTTTTATGTGGTTATCTTCAGGATATTGAATCAGGTTATCAATTCGGTAAGTTGTCTTTAAAAGTATTAGATCAGTTTAATGCTAAAGAGCTAAAATGTAAAGTTTACGGACTGTTTAATATTTTTATTTGCCATTGGAAAGAGCACATTCAAGAAACAATACAACCTCTCCAAGATGGGCTTAAACTTGCTTTAGAAGTAGGAGATATGGAATATGCAGGTTACAATGGTATACTAGCTTGTTGGCATTCTTTTTTTGCTGGAGAAAATTTAGAAATTCTTGATAGGAGAATCCATCCATATATAACTTTGGCACATAAGATCAAACAATATCATTTTATCTTTAGTATCCAAATACTGAAGCAAATGATTTTGGATTTGACTTCAGAATTAAAAAATGATTTTTATCTAGAGGGCGAAAGTTTTAATGAATTAATGATGCATAAACTTGCCGGAAATAATACAGCAACTTTTTTTGCGTATTTAGCCAAAACTATTGTTTACTATTATTTTAATATTTATAATCAATCTGTTGAAAATGCTAAGCTAGCTCAAAAATACGAAGCCGCAGTCGCCGGAACTGTGCATTTAACTCAATATACTTTTTATCAATCACTGGCCCTTCTTGCTCTCCATCAATATCAGTTTTCTGAGTCAACTTCAAATAACGAGACTGATTTTAGAGAAGCACTAGAAAAAGTAGAAGTGAATCAGAGACAATTGAAAAAATGGGCTTTTCATGCTCCGGTTAATAATCAGCACAAGTATGATCTTGTAGAGGCAGAAAAGGCACGAGTTTTAGGACAAACTCTAGTAGCAATGGAATATTATGACCGTGCTATTCGAGGCGCAAATAGTTCTGGATATACTCAAGAAGAGGCCCTAGCTTATGAACGAGCAGCAGAATTTTATCTAACTCTAGGAAGAAATGAGTTTGCCTCATTATACATGACGAAAGCTTACTACGGGTATGTTCGCTGGGGTGCGATCGCTAAAGTTAAAGACTTGGAGTCGAGATACCTAAATTTACTTACCAAGGCATCAACAAAAGATCAAATAGGATTAACTAATAGTAGCATAACTGTATCTACTGCTAACACCAATGCTAGTGAACTTGATTTGATCACTGTTATTAAAGCATCACAGGCCCTATCAGAAGAAATATTACTGGGCAATTTGCTAGAAAAACTAATGAAAATTGTAATTGAGAATGCTGGTGCTCAAACTGGTTTTCTGATTCTAGTAAAAGAAGGTAAGCTATTCATTGAAGCCAAGGCAGTTGTAGATAGTGAGTTGATAGTAGGTCAATCAATGCTAGTTGAAACTAGCCAGCAGTTGCCTGTATCTGTGATTAACTATGTAGAGAGAACTAAGGAAGATGTAGTTCTAGCAGATGCAAAGTCTGATGGAAGATTTGCAACAGATCCTTGTATTGCCAAAAATCAACTTAAGTCTATGTTATGTACATCTATCATTCATCAAGGCAAACTTATAGGTCTAGTCTACTTGGAAAACAATTTGACTGTTGGAGCATTTACTCCTGACAGATTGCGAATATTAAAACTTTTATCTTCGCAAGCAGCTATTTCTCTAGAAAATGCCCAATTATATACAAATTTAGAAGAGAAAATAGCAGAAAGGACTAAAGAATTAAATGAAAATAATCTGCGATTAAAACAAACACTGCATGAATTGAAACTTGCACAAGCACAACTTATTCAAACAGAAAAAATGTCCAGTTTGGGGCAGATGGTTGCTGGTGTTGCTCACGAAATAAATAACCCTGTTACCTTTATCCACGGTAATCTTGCCCATATTGATGAGTACATGCATAATTTACTAACCTTAATCGACCTTTACCAGGAGATTTACCCCAACACCGCACCAGGAATTGATGAATTTTTGGTAAACATTGACTTCGATTTTATGAAAGAAGACATACCTAAAACGCTGTCTTCTATGAAAATCGGTACGCAGCGCATTCGTGAAATTGTATTGACATTACGTAACTTCTCTCGGTTAGACGAGGCTGATATGAAACCTGTCAATATTCATGAAGGAATTGACAGTACTTTGCTAATTTTGCAGAGTCATCTTCAAACCAAGTCTGGGCATCCTGCTATTCAAATTATTAAAGATTATGGTGAATTACCACAAGTTGAATGTTATGCAGGGCTATTAAATCAGGTGTTTATGAATATCCTGGTTAATGGTATTGATGCTCTGGGTAAATTTAATCAAAAACGAACAGCAGCAGAAATTAGCAAAAATCCTAGTACTATTAAAATTTGTACCCAAGTAGTAAATTCTGATTGGGTAGCTATCTCTATTAAGGATAATGGTACAGGGATGAGTGCCGATGTTAAACAAAAACTTTTTGATCCTTTCTTTACTACTAAACCAGTGGGACAAGGTACTGGTTTAGGATTATCAATCAGCTATCAAATTGTCGTGGAAAAACATCATGGCAAAATCGAGTGTATTTCCGAACCTGGAAAAGGTGCAGAGTTTGTAATTGAGATTCCAGTTCGACACAAGTAATCGATAGCTTCAATCAGTAACGCATGGTCTATCTTCTACGGTTCGGATAAGTATTCTTCGCCTAGGAGTGTAGTCTGGGCAAAGGTTAAGGGGAAAAGAGAAAAAAGTGAATTTACCCATTCCCCTTTTCCCTTTATCCTTTAACCGGGAAGTATTGAAAGGTATTAGACTTTTCTTTGTATCTACGTAAATTAGCGGTATCTAAAAATATTAAGTTTTTGTGAAGCATTTTGCTAACTTGATAAGTTTTGATAATTTTTAGTCCATTTTGATAACTTTTAGCCTGGCTGCGCGCATAAGACCTTGTAAGCATCCATATACTCAGGGAATTTGCACAGCAATAGTCAGAGCAAAATGGACAACAGAGTAAACCAAAGGCATGAAGAACATAAAGTAATACAATATTTCTGCGCGGTTAAAAGACTGTTAATCCTGGCACAGATGTTTTTATCCCACAGTCTTAATGCTAGGAAGATAATTCTACAGTTGCAGCAATATCTTCTGTCACCCAAACTCTCTAGCCCAAGGTTCAGACACCCATCTGTGAAAATGCAGCCTGCTCCTTTACCTCAAAATGAAGCAGAAAGACTCAAAGCTTTGGAAGATTACAATATTTTGGATACTCTGCCCGAACAAGCATTTGACGACCTGACTGCTCTTGCTGCCTACATTTGTAAGACTCCGATCGCTTTAATCAGCTTAATTGATACCAATCGGCAATGGCTTAAATCTAAGGTAGGGATAGAAGCTGTTGAAACACCCAGAGAGTGGGCTTTTTGCTCTCACGCCATTCTTCAACCAAATAATATATTAGTAGTTCCCGACGCTATCAAAGACGATCGCTTCGTTGATAATCCCCTAGTTAAAGGTAATCCCAAGATTCGTTTTTATGCAGGTGCGCCACTCGTTACGCCTAATGGCTTTCCCATAGGGACGTTGTGTGTCATCGATACAATTCCTCGTTACCTGACTGACAAGCAGTTGGATGGACTGCACCGTCTGAGTCGTCAGGCGATCGCCCACATGGAGCTGATTAAGGAAGTTCGCAAACGCAAACAAGCAGAAATGGAAGTAAGACAGTTATCGCTTACCGATGAACTAACAGGTTTATATAATCGGCGTGGCTTCTTCCTGCTGGCTGAGCAACAGTTAAAACTCGCTCACCGCATGAATGTGTCGTGCTGGGTAATTTTCATTGACTTGGACGGGTTGAAACAGATTAATGATACCCTTGGTCACGACATGGGAGATGCGATGATTGTTGATGCTGCTCAAGTCCTCAAGCAAAGTTTTCGTAGCTCGGATTTTGTTGGCCGCCTGGGTGGAGATGAGTTCATTGTTTTCGTGGCCAGTTCTTTTAAAGACGCTGATAGTATTCAGGCGCGTCTGCAAACAAATATCGCCAGTTTTAATCAACAGCAAAACCACAGCTATCAACTTTCGATGAGTATGGGGATAGAGCGTTACGCTCCAGAGAGCAATATGTCAATAGAACAACTGGTTACTAGAGCTGACGAGTTAATGTACGCTCACAAGCGTCTCAAACGACAATCTCTTGGCTAAATCTCCAAAATTCGCTTTTGAACCACTAAGACACTGCGAAAAGTATGTAGCTTGCTTCCCGCAGGGTGCGCCGGTTTCCGACGTTCGCGCAGCGTCTCTGAAAGAGACTCATAACTTTTCAAGACAAAGACACCAAGAAAAATACGTTACACCTTGAAAACGCTGGTGTTATACCGATTCAATTAATGATTGCAACAAATCCTTTAGTAGAGACATTGCATTGCAACGTCTCTAGATGGTCTATCTGTCACATTCTTTTTTTAAATTGGTATTACTCCTAGATCGCAAGGTAATTAACTTGATAATTGGGGCTTAAAACAATGATGCTTTGATATGGTATTTGGCTATTTTAAAACGAAAAAATTCGTTTTATGGTATGGTAATTTTTTACCAAAATTAGCCACTTAAATTCAATGATTTATCACCGCAAATTGTCGAAGTCTCTGGGATTTTTGTGTTTATCGGTAGTATTAGGATGTGATTTAGCGATCGCTCAAAATGGTGTGCAGTCATCTATTGGTAAAAGTGTGACATTTAGCTGTGATAATAGTGAAGCGACAATCAAAGCTAAAAATGGCCCCAAGGTAGTTATTGGACAATCAACTATCTATATTGGTTATCAGCAAGTCTCATCTCAGAATAAAGACCCTCGCATTATCCGTTTCGATAATGGTGTTAAGAAATGGTGTCGCAGTGACTACGAAACAACGAATGACGACGGTACAGGCTACGGATTACTTTGGGATGGAGGAAATGTTTTGTATGGTGTTTTCTCCTCCACTGGTAGCCAACCTGGTAATGATTTTCGACGCTTTGCCAATGGTCGTTGGCTATCTAGTTATGGTAGCGGCGGCGGTGCGAAAATATCAGTTTTGAGTCGTATTAATCTAACTAATGGCGACGTTAACTATGCTACATTTCTTTCCGCCAAAAAGGCGAATGATGGTAAAACTAACTCTTTAGTTGTCACCAAATTATCGTGGAATGGCGCAAATTTGACTGTACAAGCAGATTCGTGGTGGACTCCCCGTCGCGCTGATAGAAATTCCATGACATGCATTGGTTCATCACCGTATAAATATACAGCTATATTTACTGGTGATTTAACAAAAGTAATTTCGGCTTCAGCGGTTAACTGTAGTTAAGTTAAAAGACTTGATTATTTGTGTAAAAAGGTGAACCTTGCTTTAAGGCAGCTTGATTAATACACCAGATAAAACCAGGGGGAGGTTAAAGGTTAAAGGGAAAAGGCAGGGACAGGTCGCCCATAAGGGGCGTTAGCGTAGCGGAACGTTCGCGGAAGCGTTTCGTAGAGAAGTTCGGTTTTTCCCCTTCCCCCTTCGCCTTCTTCATAAACAAGAGGTTGACATTTAAGCATTTGCTTATGTATTATATAAACAGTTAAGCAAATGCTTAAATATATGTTTAATCTGCAATGAGTAGACCTGTTGCCAGTGCCGATGTTTTTGTGGCGATCGCAGATCCCACACGCAGGGCGCTACTGGATCTGTTACGTATTGGTGAGCAACCAGTCAAACAACTGGCTGAACCATTTGCCATGAGTTTGCCAGCTATTTCTCAGCACCTACAGATTCTCTGTGAAGCGGATTTAGTACAAGTGCGAAAAGCCGGGCGACAGCGCTTATATCGACTCAACCCAAAGCCACTCAAGCAGATATCTAACTGGATTGCTGATTACGAGCAGTTTTGGCAAGAAAAATTAGATGCTCTTGGCAATTATTTGGAGGAAAATTCATGCTCCGATTGAATATGGAAGTGTTCTATCCCTATCCCCCGCAACAGGTTTGGCAAGTACTTACCAATCGTGAGGCATTAGCGGCATGGTTAATGGAAAATGACTTTGAGCCACGTTTGGGACACAAATTCCAATTTCAGCATTCGACATTGCCAGGACTGATTGAAAATATAAATTGCGAGGTGATTGAACTTGAGGAGCCAAGACGGCTAGCCTTCACTTGGTGTAACAGTATGATGTGTGAGTTTTCAATTGTTACCTGGATACTCAAACCCGTAGATGGAGGTACTAAACTTTATCTAGAACATAAAGGGTTGAGCCAGAAAGCAATCAAGCAAAATGAACCAATGCACCTTTCGCAACCGTGGCATGGTCAATTTATGCATGAGTCCAAGGCGGCAATGCAGACATTAGTGCCGAATAATCGCGGCTCCGCATATTCATCAACACCTATCGGTAGATATGAGGCTTTAGATAGTGTTATTTTTAGTTCTTTTCTTAATGGTGGGTGGGACTATAGACTAAATCAAAAGCTGCCGCAAATCTTAGTTAGAGTGAATTCCATCGGCAATGAACAACGTCAGTAAACAATTGCTTATCTTGGCGCAAAAAAACGCAGCTACGTATTTAGCCAATCCAAAAGTCAGAGCAATTGGAGTCGCTGGATCTGTTGCTCGTGGACAAGCTGATGCCTATTCAGACATCGATATGAGCATTTATTATGGCGAACTACCATCTGACGAAGAACTCAAAGCAGCGTATGAAGAAAATCAGGGGTTAGACTATAGAATCTATGCTAGCGATCGCAATGCTGGATATATAGTCGAGCAATATTTTATCCAAGATATTAAGTGCGATTTTGGTCATATCACCATTCAGCGTTTGGAGCATGATTTAGAAGATGTGCTACAGCAATATGATCCCGATAATGCCCTGCTGAATGTGCTAGCTGGCATTGTTGATCTGCTGCCATTATATGGTGTCGAACTCATTGGAAAATGGAAGGCTAAAGTAGCAAATTATCCTGAGCAATTAGCTCAAGCAATGGTGAAAAAGCATTTGCATTTTCGCGGATTATGGGTTGTAGAGAATTATGGAATCAAAAGAGATGATGTACTGTTTTTAACAGATGAATTATTGCAAGCCGTGAAGAACATTATCGGAGTGCTACTGGGTTTAAATCGCTTCTACCATCCTGTAAATTCTGTGCCATTTAAGGGTATGGATAAATTCATCAATAAGATGACAATTGTCCCACCAAACCTTTCATTCCGTCTGAAGCAAATTTTTTGCGAATCTCCAGAAATTGCTGTTAGTCAATTAAGTCAACTGATTGAAGAAACTTTTGCTTTGGTAGAAAAGTATATGCCAGAGATGGATACGACAGAAGCTTGGCAACATTACAAGCTATGGTCAGACAAGTATTAGTAAAGACAAATTCAACTAAGTTTTTAGAAAATTCAATATGAATAAACAGACTTTTGTTGATACTGAAACTGAAACATGGTTTGACTTTGAGCCTGTTCCAGGAACAAAATTATTATCACTAGCTGAACCAGTGCCAGAAGGTTCAATTCATAGATTGCGAATGGTTGCTGGTACAGTCATTTCAGTTCATTACCATCCTTGTGATGAGTATGTCTATGTCCTTGATGGAATTATCGAAACTGCTGAACGTGAATGCAAAGCAGGAACATTCTGGTTTACACCAGCTAATACCAAAAATGGCCCCCATAAAGCAATTACATCTGTTGAGATTATTACAATTCGTCTTGGACAAATGGGAGCGTTTGAGTAGTTATCCAAATCCTAACTCATTTAGGAACTCAACTTAATCCATACAGTTTAGATAAGCATTTCTTCCTTCTCTCTGTGTTCTCTGTCTTGAAAAGTGACGCTCCTGCGTCGCTAACGCTGCGCTAACAGATCGCCGGAAGCCGGCGCTCCGACTTTTCGCTGCGCCTCTGCGGTATGCCTCCGGCACGCTACGCGAACGTTAAAAAAAATTGACTTTGACAAAGAGTATTAGCCTTAAGTGAGCCAGATTACAGTTAAAGCTAAATTTTTGGAGTTACCAAATATGAATTCTACTCAACCCAGCCTTCCATTTATTATACAAGAATCAGCACAAGGTGAGCGAGTATTAGATATTTATTCGCGCTTACTTGCAGAACGAATTATTTTTTTGCGTCACGAAGTTACAGATGAGATAGCTAACCTAATCGTTGCACAAATGTTATTTTTAGATGCTGAAGAACCAGAGCAAGATATCACCTTGTATATCAATAGTCCTGGAGGTTCAGTAACAGCAGGAATGGCTATTTACGATGCCATGAACCAAGTTCGTTCAGAAGTGTGTACTGTATGTATGGGTACTGCCGCTTCAATGGGAGCATTCTTGTTAGCATCAGGAACTAAAGGCAAAAGATATGCTTTACCAAATGCTCGGATTATGATTCATCAACCATCAGGAGGTGCTCAAGGAAAAGCATCTGATATTGAGGTTGCAGCCAAAGAAATTTTGTATTTCCGCCAATTGATTAACAACATACTCGCTGTCAATACTGGGAAATCGCCAGAGCAAATTGAACTTGACTCTGAACGCGACTTTTTCATGAGTGCTGAAGAAGCCAAAGCTTATGGATTAATCGACAATATCATCTTCAAAACATCTTGGTCGATTCAACCAACAACTAACTCTGGCATCGATAAATAGTAAACAGGATAGCAAAAATGAAAATTCTCATCATTGGTGGCACAAATTTTATTGGCCCCCCTTTAGTTCGCCAATTGGTTGCAATGGGTCATGAAGTGACTCTATTTCATCGCGGAACAACCACAGCTAGTTTACCATTAGATGTGCAGGAAATTTTGGGCGATCGCTCGCATCTTTGGGAGATGAGAAGTCAGTTTCAGCAGCTTTCGCCTCAAGTCGTAGTGGATATGGTTGCTTACACTGAGCAAGACGCGCTAACCCTGATGAACACATTTCAGGGTATTGCTCGACGTGTCGTTGTCATCAGCAGCATAGATGTGTATCGTGCATACGATGTACTTTGGGGCAAGGAATCTGATGTTGTACCTATACCACTTACTGAAGATTCGCCCCTGCGCCAACAACTCTGTCCATACCGGGAAATGCCCTCTAGACCTCTCAATGTACCCATTGATTATGAAAAAATTCTAGTGGAACGGGTAGTGATGGCGTGTGACTTACCAGGAACGATTTTACGCCTGCCAATGGTTTATGGCTCCAGAGATGTTTTGCATCGCCTGTATGCCTATCTTCAGCGAATAGATGATAACCGTCCTGCTATTGTTTTGTCAGAAAGTATTGCTAGATGGCGTGGTTCTTATGGTTATGTAGAGAATATAGCGTATGCGATCGCACTAGCAATCATAAATGAAAATGCAACTGGTCGCATCTATCATGTTGCAGAAGTAGAAGCACTTACCGAAGCTGAACGTATCACTAAAATCGGGGAAATAGTCGGCTGGCAGGGTAAAGTTGTTGTCGTACCCAACAGCCAGCTACCACAACACAGGAAGTTATCGCTCAACTTAGAGCAACATTGGATTGTAGACTCAACTCGTATCCGTCAGGAGTTAGGATATCAGGAAATTGTGCCTTTAGATGAAGCATTGGGGCGAACTATTGATTGGCAGAAAACTCATCCACCCCAAGAACCGCAGCAGTTTACAATGCCGTGGTTGCTAGATTATGCAACAGAAGACGTAATTCTAGGAAGTATTTTATGACTATTAGAACTTACGCACAAGTGATGGAAGAATCAAACCGCAGAGGCGCAGAGGACACGGAGGAATGAGAGTTTAAGAGGTATTTTGCGTAAGTGCTGACTATTACTATTTAACTTTCTCGCCGTAAGTCCTCTATTAAATTCTGTACTCAGGTCAGTGTGTGGAGGATGTCATGTCCAGTATAAAATCTTAGCATTAGGATAACGCCGTTGAATCTCATCCTCAAAAAAGCGCTTCATAGCCTTCATTGTGCCAGCATCGTAAACGTACTTAACGCCACCAAACTTATTACGCTTGACACTGCGTTTTGCTTCGTCCATGTCTAGCTTCGATTGGGGATACCAAGTCTGCAATACCTCTTTTGAACCTGGCGTAAAGCGGTGCGAAATTAGCTCAAAAGTGAGGTCACAATCCATATCCAGCGCTTCACTAATCGAGTCAAACAATCGACTATAGTGCATTTGCCAATCATCTATAGGCATGATTGGTGCGATAACCAATCCTACTGGATACCCACCACCACCGCGCTCCCGTGGTAGTGCCAACTGCCGTAATGCCGCAAGCCGTGATGCTACCGATGCTGTACCACCTTCAAACTTACCAGAAATAGGTGCTGCATTAACGCTCATCCGGCAGCGGGTACGACCGTTGTGAGGTAAATCGAGTAAGCCATCTACCGCAGAGAATTTTGATACCCAGCGTAAATGTGCATTAGTCCGAGTACCAAAGTAACGGATACATTCAGCCAGACTACCTGTTAGATGCTCAATACCCAATGGGTCAGTGTAACAGCTAACTTCATAAGTTGTTACCTGTCCTGGTCGTTCATAGGCTGCTAAATTCTCTAATATTTGCGGCAAGTTGGCATAAGTGCGGATAACAGGCGGGCCCGATAAACTACCTGCAAGATAACAGTATTGGCAATGTCCAGGACAACCCTCAGCGATATGAAATTGCCAATCAGCAGATGGTGGGATAGGACTAAGCTTGAAATGGCTAGGTGGTGCAGTCACAACTGCCAAAGTGCGCTTGGCAATATTGTAAGTCTCGCGCTCGTCTTCACCGCGTAAACCTGTAAGGCGGTTGCGTGGTAGTTCTTCTATTGGTAAGTTTAGTGACTGCACACGCGCTAAAATTTGCTGTCCCCAAGGCTCGTCTAAAGCAGCAGGTGTAAACATTACCCGTTCAGGCATCCATAACCTTGCTGGTCGTGTTTGTGTGTCTGCTTCCGAATTGTCTGTAATTGTATTCAGCAACATCATTCTCCGTTATTTGTCTTGCTGATATCTGCAAAAATTCTCTATGATTTGTTAAATTCGTCGCTTGAGTAAAATTTCTGTTGAGGTAAAAGCGCTTTTTGTAGCTTAACTTTATTTTACAATCTGGACTGAGAACTCTCAAACCATAAATGAAGCGGATTTTACTCATTTGAGAGTAGTAGTTTCCGGTTGCAAGAGCGTAAACGTATTAGTGAAGCGGTAGCGACGTTTGCGTAAGCGTCTCCCGTTAGGAGAAGGAGCGTCAGCGGCGAGTCAAGAGACATCGCTAGTCAGTTGAGTTCATGAGAAGTGAAGGGCATAATAACATGTTTGTACTAATATGATTCATACTACTTAATTAAGTTTGATACAAATGCTGGATAACATATAAACAGCAGATCTAATGTCATTTTTGAACTTTTAATAAATATAAAGCTATGATTTCTCACGATTACAATGCAATTGATGTTGAAGAAAAACTGCTTCGACAAATCGAAATTAAAGAAAATCAGCTAAAAATTGCCCAAGAGTCTAATATGGTCTATGTGGCGGAAGCAATAGAAAGCGAATTGCTAAAGTTACGCTCTCAATTACCAGAATCACAAGAGCAAGAATTGCAAGCATTGATGAGTTTGTTAGACGATTGAATCTTGTAGTTAAAGAATGCGATCGCAGAACCCAAAAATACCATAATTTTTGATGTTAACGCTTGATTTTGAAAAGAAACAATTGCTCGTAAGATTTGACATCAACCAAAAGATAGAACTTTAGCTTATTACTTTCTCACTTTAGATAGTTTAATCTGTATCAAATAAATTTAGAACTAAAAGCAGAGGTATTAAATACTTTTGTCTTGTGTACATCTGTATGTAATACCTAAGTGCTAAATGGAGGTAGTCAATTATGGCAGCTCAAACAAACACTTCTGATTTACTAGTAGAGTTACCTGAAGAAGAACAGGAACTTCAAAGTGGAGGTTACTGGGGTCACTATGGAAGACCTTGGGGCTACTATGGCAAACCTTGGGGCTACTATGGCAAACCTTGGGGCTACTACGGAAAACCTTGGGGTTGGGGTCGCGGTGGTTGGCGATATTAAATTGACAAAGCCCTGTTTAAAAAAGCTTGTCATTACCTAACATTTTTGTCATAGTAAAGTCGCAAAACCATAGCCCGCCTGCGATTTAAATCGCAGACTAATAGCCCAACTCCTTTCTTAGTCTTAAGAAGACTTTAGCTATTAGCTTGGAAATTTATTCCCAAGCTAGTAGCAATGATGCAATAAATTAATAAAGACTTGTAGTTTGAAGGCGATTCTTAAGCTATTAGCATAAAAATTAATGAAAATTAAACCACAGATGAACGCGGATTAACACTGATAATTTATTTGTCTTGAAAAGTTTCCCATCCTAGGAAATTTTTCAAGACAGGCATCAGAACTTCTCCTAGCAAAGACGCTGCGCGAACGGAGGGTTTCCACGGCAGTCCGTTCAAGTCGGGAAACCCGCCCACACGGCTGCCTCCCCGTTATAGCAAGTGTTCGTTGTTCATCTGTGGTTATAAATAAAAGAAGGATATTTTATCTATAATCCTGCTTTTGAATACTCCCCAAACGTGCAGCATCACGAATATTATATTCAGGACGAGTAAAACGATTTATCTGCATTTCAAAGAAATCTCGATTAGCTTGTAAATGCCTGGGATTGGGGTCATCTAAAGGATATAAAAGTGCTGTCCGCAATGCCTGAATTACCGCAGAAGTCACACAATACATTGACCGTTGAAAACTAACCCCCAACTGAATCAACATATCTTCTTCACCACGGCAATGTTTGCTGTAGTAATCAACAAGATATGGGGGCAAAAAATGCAGCATATCTTGCATCAACAATGTGGGTGGAATACCAGCAGTACCAACTGGAAACACATCAGCGTAAAGAATGCCATAGTGGAAGTCTTTTTGATCTTCTGGTACTTGACGTGCTTGAGCATTATAAGATTTTGTACCCCGGAAAGGAGCAGTACGATAGAAAACTGCTTCTACATAAGGTAATGCGGCTTCATATAGCCACATGAAGCCTTTAGATTTGGGAATAATTTCGTAACATTCACCACGAATATAAACGTGATGATAAATTGGACGACCTGCGATCGCAAATATACCATTAACTAAGAAACTCATCGCCTCTGGGACGCTGGTAATTGTGCCTTCGTCATAGCGGTCTGACATTTCAAAGAACACTGGGGCCATGATTTCCCAGAACAAGCCCAGATTAGCGTAGTAAGACATCTGGCGGCACTGTTCCAAAAACATATCTGGGAACAACTTATAGAGTCCCAGCATCACTGGGTTGCCTTGGAAGTAAGCTTTAATTGCCCTATCAGCGTTGGCTTTATATTCTTCAGAATCCAGGTAAGGGTCAAATTGCCCACCCATTCCTCTATGCCACAACATCGCTCGCATACAGGCTTCTGCAAATTCCATGTTAATGCGATCGTGCAATAAATGATGCAACAACTTTGGCATTTTAAAGGTTTCACCTTTCTCGATAAATGCCAACAGTTCTGGATGAGCAGTAGCTTCACCGCGCCAAATCCGCAAATCAGCATCATCCCCAGCATAATGATTATGCAATTCTAAATACTCTTTGGGCAAGAAGTATTTAAAAAAGGGAAGCGGGTTTAAAAATTCGCGTTCAGCAATATAAAGTAGGTCACGCCAGTAAAAATCCATCGGCACGGCATAAGCTTTATATAAACCGATGATTTGCATCAGATTTTCTGGCGTATCTGGTAACATCGCACCGCCAGCTTCTAGGCGATGAATTACTTCAGCAAATTCATGCTGGGAAGGAGGTAACTTAGTCGCTATCTTAGTTGCTGTCATATTAATGGTGTTTGCTAAATTGCGTAAATTTCTAGCGAATCGAATTTACAAACTCTGCGCCCCTTTGTCTTGAAAAGTTGAGCCACTGCGTTGGACGGGTTTTCCGGCTTGTAGCAAGTGGCGTTCCTACGGTTCGCGTTAGCGTCTCGTAAGAGAGGGAAACCCTAAGCGAAGTTTGCTTGGAGGGAAACCCTCCTGGCAACTTCTCTCCGCAGAACTTTTCGCTGTCTTGAAAAGTTTTGCGCTCCTGTTAACCGGAGCTTCGCTTACTTTTCGCTGCGTTAAACTCTGCGTTCCTTTGCGTTTCAATTCCATCTCTCAATTATTTACCGCTTGAGAAATGATAGTTTTTTCCGAGGAAGGAATTGCAGCTACCATTGCTGTTGTTGTGGGTTCACTCCAACGCACTAACCAAGTGGGTTGCACTCCTAAAAAGATAATCAGCGCTGCCAAAATTAGAGCTGGCATTTTCTCAGACCATAGGACTTTTGGATAGTAGGCTATGTTATCAAGTTTGCCAAAACAGGTGCGATTGAGGAGGATGACAAAATAAACGGCGGTTAATCCACTAGCTACTACACACAACAATGTGGGGATGGGAAAAACCGAGAAACTACCTTGAAAGACGATAAATTCAGCGATGAATCCTGTTAAACCAGGAATACCAGCACTAGCCATCCCGCTTAAAACTAGCAAGGCACTAATTAGGGGTAAACCGCGTATAGGACTCATTAAGCCATTGAGTTTATCTAACTCACGAGTGCCAACTTTCGCTTCCACGATTCCCACCAAATGGAAGAGAATTGCGAGGATAATGCCGTGGCTAAACATTTGGGCGACAGCACCAACAAGTGCTAAGGGAGTACCAGCAGCACTAGCTAGCAATATATAGCCCATGTGACCGACGGAACTAAATGCTACCATGCGCTTGATATCTTTTTGAGCGATCGCAATTACTGCCCCGTAAATAGCGCTGATTGCTCCCCAAATTGCCAGAGTTGGCGCGATAGTACTCCAAGTTTCAGGAAACATACCTAACCCAAACCGCAACAGTCCATAGGTTCCCAGTTTTGCCAACACGCCACCGAGAAGAATGGCAATAGGTGCTGAAGCTTCAACATAAGCATCTGGCAACCAAGTATGAAAGGGAATCAGGGGAATTTTGATGCCAAAACCTAATACTATCCCTGCTAGTAGAAGGATTTGCTTTGCTGTTGATAGGTTTTCTGTAGAGATTCCATCAATAGCAAAACTAGTAGAACCAGTCAACCACACCATACCCAAGAAGGTTGCCAGAATAAAAGCACCTGAGACAGCGGTATAAATCAGGAATTTGATTCCAGCGTAAGCTCGCTTTTCTCCTCCCCAAATAGAAATTAGCAGATAGAAAGGGATTAGCTCAAATTCGTAGAACAAGAAGAATAGTAGCAAATTTTCTGCTAAGAAAGCACCGGCAACCCCACCACTGACTAATAAAATCATCGAGTAGAAAAGCCGGGGACGTTCAGTTTGTTGATTACTGCTGTAAATAGCAATCCAGGTGAGCAGGCTATTTAACACCAACATTAAAATCGATAGCCCATCCACACCTAATTGATAGCTCAAACCTAGAGTTTCATTCCAAGGTAGGTACTCTTGAAATTGCATCTCTGGATTGCTGATATCAAATTTCAGCAATATAAAAAGATTCCACAGAAGAACTATTCCTGAAAAGAATAATGCTCCTAAACGAATTCGATTAGCGGAGATTCCAGGTAATAATACTATGACAGTTGCGGCTAAAATCGGAAGCCAAATTAATACACTTAACATGGTAATTTTTAAATGTGAAAAAGCTGGTAACAAGTAGTGCCTTCAAAATCCTTTGGGAAAATTTCTAATTAAAGATTTGTTTTTTAATTTTACATGGCGCGGCTTAGTATTTTGCTATAGCGTTTCTCGCTTCAGTGAGGTACAGAAAGAAGTAATTTACCACAGAGAGAAGTCGGTAGCTTGCTTCCCGCAGGGTGCGCCGGTTTCCGCCGTTGGTGCAGCCCGCCGTTCGCGCAGCGTTCCGCAGGAAAGGCATATGAACTTCGGTGTGAACACGGATAAACACAGATAAGTTAATACCTCAGCAGATTAGGAAACGCTACAAGAGGAGTTATAGTCATTAATCCTTATACAAATGACAAAGCGAAAAGTTCTGCGGGAGGGTTTCCCTCCGCAGGAAACTTTTAAAGAGAGGACTAATGACAAAGGACAAAAAAGCTAGCTGACTATACTGACTCTTCCAGTATCCAAATCGTAATAACCACCAACTATTTTCAGTTTGTTTGCTTTGATTAACTCAGCTAGAACTGGCGATGCTTTCAATTTGTCGATTTGCACTAAAACGTTAGACTTGCAGGCGTTTGCTACTTTATCTCCTGGTTGACCCTGAGATTTTTCTACAGCAGGTTTAATCGCATCTATTAAACTACCAATTTGTCCAGGTACTTGAGCACCTTTGATCGCGGCTTCTATCGCACCACATCTTTCATGTCCTACTACCATGATGACTGTAGTACCTAATACTAAGCTGCCAAATTCTAGGCTACCAATTTCTTCTGGTGTAGCTACATTACCAGCTATACGGCAAACAAATAAATCTCCCAATCCTTGGTCAAAGATAATTTCTGAAGGAACCCGTGAATCTGCACAACCCAAAATAGAAGCAAACGGCTTTTGACCCTTGGCAACTTCCTGCAATCTTGAATAGCCTTGGTTGGGGTTTTTACGTTTTCTTTTCACAAACCTATCATTTCCCTCTAGCAATAATTGCAGTCCCTTTTCGGGGTTGTTATCATCTTTTGCTAAGGCTGGTTTAGGTACTATCAAGTTGGAACCAACTCCGGCTGTTACCACTCCTGTAGCGATCGCACCTGCACTGAATTGAAGTAAATTTCTTCTGGAAATATTTACTTGAGACTGTTTTCCGCTCACTGGATTCTCCTCACAATATTAAACTGTTAGCCTGAATTAAACTTTCACCAACACAAAAATGTAGAGTTTTAAAACATCAAATCTAAAAACTGTACTCCCCAGAATGGCCAAGTTACCCACATTCCTAAAGCGCTTACCCCTAAAAGCACTGTGAATGCATAAAACTGGGTTTGTCCAGAAGTACTGTACTTGAGACTTTCACCACCTAATAGTGAAAACAAACCAACCATATTAACGATGCCATCAACTACAAAACGGTCAATCATATCGGCTAATTGGGAAATTTGAGCAACGCCGAAAATGACGGTCATTCGATAGAGTTTTGGGGTGTAAAAATCGTATGCCAGCAAGTCTTGTAAACCTTTCCAAGGCAGACGAATCGGTTTAGGAATATTGCCTAAGTAAATCACACCACCAATGCTGCAACCGAAAATACTTGACCAAATTAAAAGTAGTGCAACATCCTTATTGATGATTGTCCAATTGGGTAAGAGTGATAAGCTTTGTAATATCAAGGGAAGATGCAAAGTAAAGCCAAGTAAAATCACCATTGGCAGAACCATCGGCCAGTGAGCTTCAGGCGATCGCTCACTCATCTGTGTCGGTTTACCACCAAAAAGTAGACCGAATTCTCTGGTTAAACTAAAGGCTGTCAAAGCGTTGACGGCTATCACCACCCCTACTAACCAAGGTTGCGTTCCCCACAGCCCATCTGCTAACTTCATCAACGCCCAAAAGCTACCCAGAGGCGGAAAACCAATTAACCCCAAAGTCCCAATTATAAAGGCTAATCCTGAGATAGGGCGGCGTGACCACAATCCGCCCAATTGGGTGACATCTTGGGTGATGCTGTTCCAAATAATTCCCCCAGTACTCATCACCAACAGGGCTGCTGATATCGCATGGGTGAGTACCAACAATAGCGCGGCTTCGTCTTGCTGTACTCCCACAGCAATAAACACTAAGCCCATGTAAGCACTGACAGAATAAGATAAACAGCGTTTGAGGTCAACTTGAGCGATCGCAATTAAAGAAGCACCCACCGCTGTCACCGCTCCAATCCCTACTATGACTGAGGAAACTACGGGCGACAGAGTTAACACAGGTTGCAATTTAATCAGCACCCATGCACCACTAGCAACTACTACCGAGTTCCGCAAAATCGTACTCGGAACAGGGCCTTCCATCGCTTCATCTAACCACAGATGTAGGGGAAACTGGGCGCATTTGCCCATTGGCCCAGCAATTAAGGCTAAACCTACCAGCGCCATTGTCGTAGTATTGACATTCGCAGTCGCCGCCCATTGGGCTAGTTCTGGATAACTCCAAGTTCCAGCTAGGGGCCATAATGCTAACACCCCCATTAGCAAGAATAAGTCTCCCACCCGCTTTGTTAAAAAAGCATCTCTTGCACCTGAAACTACTAACGGCTGACTAAACCATAAGCCGACTAATAAGTATGTTCCCAGAGTCAGGACTTCCAATATCACATAACTAAAGAACAAGTTATTACACAGAACAAGGGCGCATAATCCCGCTTCAAATAATCCTAATAAAGAATAGAAGCGTCCCCAACCCCAATCCATTTCCATGTAGCCAATTGCAAATATCTGCGCTAGTAAATTCAAGCCACAAATGACAACTAACGCGCCGACACTTACAGAGGAAATTTCTAAAGCAATTGTCAGGTCTAAACCAGCCGTAGACAACCAAGGAATAAATACTTCTTGGGGTGGATGATTCCAAGTTGCTTGTAATGCGATCGCACTATGAACGAACGCCAAAAATGTCATTACCAAATTGACATAACCAGCCGGTCTTGGCCCAGTGTGACGAATGATCCCTGGCGACCAGGGCACAGCCAACAGCCCACCCATTAATGCATAGCACGGAACTAGCCAAACAGTCTCAAGTAGAAACTGAGCCATCAAAGCACCTCTAGATTTGCAGTCAAACTTGTAGGGTTTTAAAATCAACAAACGTTGATCCCCTTAAACCCAGCTATTGCCGATAAGACAAATTTATCTTTTTTTAATGTTGTTATAAATAGCTTACATTTATATTTGCTCAAATGGAATAACTTAACTAAATAAATTAGCGATATTTAATCTAATTAATTCTTATATAAATGTGTATTCGGTTTTCCAATAATCACTATTATCTCTAATCTATGAATAAATCAGGGTTTACTCAATAGTTACGATTGGTTTTGATTAATTGACATAAATGACAAGAGACGCAAGGAATTGCGCCTCTGCAAATCGGCTAAATGTAATTTATACTTAGAGGATTTTGTCAACCTGGCAACTATAAGCAACGAGCGCAGGTATTTGATCAACTTGGCTGATGGGGGCGGGTTTCATGTCCCGGTAGTCCAGCAGTTGGACTAAAATGAGGTAGGCGATCGCCAAAAGAATAGAAATCGCACCTGTAATCACGGCAACTATTTTCGAGCGGTTCATCAGTAATTCCTGTAATGCTTATTGTGCTGTGTCTATCTCTACATTAATACTTGACAAACACACCACACACTTACCAACTCATACCTGGCAAATCTTAATTAGCCTCCGTTCCCGCCTGAAAATCAATTTTCCGGCTCATAGCAAAAGTCTACAAAAGTAGACTCAAATACATTACCAGTCGTCTTGAGACGACTTCAGCTATGAACCTGGGGTTTCTAACCCTAGGCGATCGCTCTCAATAATATAATGCGTAGGCTTAGCCCGTCGTAGACATCGCTAAAATAACCGAAATCGCACCTGTAAGAATGGCAATTATTTTCGAGCGTTCCATCAGTATTTTCTGTAATGCAAGTAGAATAACTGTATTGAGTCATCGATGAGAATTGCGTAGGCGCAGCCCAACCTAGGTATCGCTATGGCTGCAACCACAAAAAAATTTACTTTTGCAGAGTATCTTAAGTATAACGATGGCACGGATACCCAATATGAATTGGTAGATGGAGAATTAATTCCCATGAGCCTTGGCACGCTCCTGCACGGTGGCATCTCCAAGTTTTTAGAACGAAGCTTTGATGATGAAAGTGCCAAAATGGGCCAGAATTGGACAGCACAAAAGTTTTCTGTCGGAGTGCGTTCCCCACGAGGAGGACGCTGGGACACCTCACGAATTCCAGATGTAGTAGCATTACCAACACAGCAGTGGGAAGCACTTTCTAATCGAGAAGCTGTAATCGAACTCAACGAAATTCCTCCGATATTAGTGGTAGAAGTCGTCAGCGAATCTACACAAACCACAGACTATCGCAGCAAACGTTCTGAATATGCTGTTTTGGAAATTCCCGAATATTGGATTGTTGACCCGATTCAAGAGATAGTAACAATATGCACCCTAGTAGAAGGGTTCTATGATGCTGTTGTATTCCGAGGACAAGAACGCATCATCTCTTTTACTTTTACACAGTTGGATTTGAGTGCCGAACAAGTCTTGGCAGGACGGAAGTGAACTCTCAATTACTACCAATTTGCAGGCGGCATAGTGGACGCTAACACTGTTAAAATTGCTCAAATTATGCATAGGCATAGCCCGTCGTAGGCATCGCTAAAATAACAGAAATTGTACTTGTAATAACGGCAACTATTTTTGAGCGGTTCATCAGTAATTCCTATAATGCTTATTGTGCTGTGTCTATATCCACATTAATACTTGAGAAACACACCACACACTTACCAACTCATACCTGGCGACGAATGTTGTCAAATGCTACGACAGTTTTTCTCAGCATGAGCGAGCCGCACTTTAGCACATAAAATATTAACAAGCTGAAAGCGACATTGAGCCATTGCCATGACAACCAAACAAGCCATCTTTGACGCAATCGAACAACTACCAGAGCAGCACCTAAAAGACGTATTACAGTATGTTCAACAGCTTGCACGTACCCAAAAATCACCAATATCCAACCCACCCACTCAAAGCAGCGATCCCCTTGCAGATTTCATCGGTGCAGTATCTCACGGCTCTCTGGCTGCCAACTTAGACGACGAACTCTATGGCGACTAAGCTTTTTATTGATACATGGGGCTGGCTCACACTTCATGATAGAAGTGAACGCTATCACCAACAAGCTACAGAAGCTTACCAACGTGCGATCGCTCAAAATGGGCAAATTTATACAACAGATTACGTCTTTGACGAGACGATTACTTTCTTTTTTCGACGACTCCCAGCACCTCTGGCAGACCAATCCATGAAAGTGCTGCTGTCGGCCTTCTCAGCCGATAACTTTTATTTAATTCGCATTACTGAAGAACGCTTTTCCCTAACTGAGGCACTCCGTTCTAAGTTTATCGATAAACCTCTAATTTCCTTCACTGACTTGACCTCAATGATAGTCATGCAAGAATTTAGTATTACAACAATCCTCACCGAAGATGCTCACTTCACCCATGTGGGTATGGGCTTTCAGCTAGTTCCCTAGTTTTGACTCTTGACAAACCGCAATAATCTTGAACTTTTCATCTAACAGCGGTAAATCATTTAAGTCGCTTTTAATATAAAAGTGCAAAAATGAGCTTTTGATGCTCGATGTTGACCTTTTGATGCTCGATGTTGACCTTTTGAGGCTCAACATTGACCTTCTGAGCCTCGAAGTTGCGCCTTTTATCCTCGAAGTTGCGCCTTTTATCCTCAACGTTGCACCTTTGAAGCTCAACGTTGACCTTCTAAGCCTCGAAGTTGCGCCTTTTATCCTCAAAGTTGCACCTTTAAAGCTCAACTAACAAATATATCTAACCATTCCTGAATTTACAGGGGTGAGGGTGTAGTAAAATTTACTCACCCCTGTATAGTTGAACATGGCTTTAGACTTCTCAGGTCAAAATCTCCGAGGACGCAACTTCAAAGGTAGACAAGACCTTGCGGGTGCAAATTTTAGCTATGCCGACATCCGAGGGGCAAACTTCACCAACGCTAATTTAACAGGCGCAAACTTCAGTCACGCCAAAGCTGGACTGCAACGCCGTTGGGTAATTGGTTTAGTTCTTGTCTCGTTCTTGTTGTCGGCACTGTCAGGATTTTTCTCGGCTTTTAATGGTTACTTGGTGTCGTTGATATTTAGCTCATCTATAGGAAACCAAATTGTAGGCTGGGTTGCTTTAATCATCTTGATTGCCTTCTACTTCATCAAAATTCGTCAAGGATTCACAGCTGGAGTCGTCGCCGTCGCCTTTGCCTTCGCTGGAGTCGTCGCTGTCGCCTTCGCCTTCGCTGGAGTCGTCGCCTTCCTCGGAGCCGTCGCCGGAGCCGAAGGCATCGCCGTCATTTTCTCCGGAGCCGTCGCCGTCGCCGGAGCTGTCGCCTTCGCCTTCGCCTTCGCCGTCGCCTTCGCTGGAGCCGCCGCCGTCACCTTCGCTGGAGCCGCCGCCGTCACAGGAACCTTCGCCGTCGCCGGAGCCGCCGCCTTCACCTTCGCCGGAGCCGGAGTCGTCGCCTACACCGGAGCCGCCGCCTTCACCTTCGCCGGAGTTGCCGCCTTCACTTTCGCCGCAGCCGGAACGTTATTAAGCATTTACATCGCTTGGCAAGCGATGAAAGGAAATGAAAAACATTCCCTAATTCGTAATCTGGCTATCGCCTTTGCAGCTACAGGAGGTACAAGTTTTCGTGGCGCTGACTTAACCAATGCTGATTTCACCCAAGCTAGGCTCAAAAGTACAGATTTCCGCAATACTATCCTTATATATAGCTGTTGGCATCAAGCCAAAATGCTTGACCGTGTTCGCCCTGGTTTGACTTATCTTAAAAACCCACAAGTACGTCAATTGCTAGTTACAGGACAAGGACAGGATACAAAATTTGACCGTGAAAATCTGCGGGGTATTAACTTACAAAAAGCTAACCTAGCAGATGCCAGTTTTATTGGTGCTGACCTCAGTGAAGCAAATTTGCAAGATGCCGATTTATCCAGAGCAAAGCTCAAGCAAACCCAACTAGACGCAACAGATTTAACAGGTGCAACCCTCACAGGTGCATTCATTGAAGATTGGGGTATTACCAGAGAAACTAAACTGCATGGGGTGAGGTGTGAATATGTCTTTATGCGCTTACCCACCAAAGAAGACCCCGACCCCCTCCGCAAACCTGATAATAAGCAAGAAGTATTTGCAGACGGGGATTTTGCCGACTTTATCCAGCCAATTTTTGACACCCTCGACCTTTACCATAATCAAGGCGTTGACCCCCGCGCTGTGGCCATCGCCTTCAAAAACCTCGCCGAAAACCATCCAGAAGCTCAGTTAGAAATCGTGGCAATGGAGAAACGCGGCGATGATAAAATCTTGCTCAGAGCTAAAACCGCAGTAGGTAGCGATAAATCTCAACTGAGTGCAGAATATTTTGATGACTATAATCAACTCAAAGCTTTATCGCAAACTCAGCAATTATTACTTGTAGAAAAAGACAATTATATTAGTGATTTAAAAAATATGATCACCACTGCACTCCAGCAGCCAAAATTTTATACACAAGGAGATACCAACGTGTCTGATATCAGCGGCATCAATATTCAAGGCAGCAGTAATGTCAGCGGTATTGCTGGCGGTGGTTCTGTTGCTAACCTAGGAACCATCAGCGGTAATGTGAGTATTGCCCTCAATCAGTTACCTGATGCAACCGATGTAGATAAACCAGGTATTAAAGAATTGTTGACGCAGTTGCAAGAGGCAATTTCCCAGTCCTCAGATTTGCCAGAAACAGACAAAGCTGATGCATTAATCCAGATACAAGCTTTAGCAGAAGCAGGGCAAAATCCCCAAGAATCCACTAAGCAAAAGACTGCAAAAAATGCAATCACCATGTTGAAAGGAATATTTTCCGGCTTACCTGCGATCGCCACATTAGTTGAATCGACTAATAAACTATTGCCTGCGATCGCCAAACTATTCACTTTAGGATAATATACATCCAGTTAAAAATCTCTCAGAAATGTAAAACTATGCTGGAACTATTAAATATCAAACGTGAAGTAGAAAGGTTGTCGAATATCCTAGGCAAAGCTGAGGACTGTCTTTGACCTCAGAGAACTGAGTACAAAAATTCAAGATCTAGATCAATCAATTGCTCAACCTACTTTTTGAGACAATTCTCTTACTGCCTATCAGACACTTCAAGAGATTAAATTCCTCATCTCCAATCAGAAAAAATATCAGCAATGGCGCTCCATCCTAGAAGATATCAAAGTTGCTTTAGAACTGTTGGAATTATCAGTTGATGAGCAATTGTTGCAAGAGGCGCAAAGCAACATCACGCAACTCCAGCAAGAACTTAACACACTCGAAATACAACAGTTACTATCTAATACCTACGACAAAAATGGAGCATTCTTAACCATTACTGCTAGTTCTAATAGTGTGGATGCTCAAGATTGGGCAACTATCCTAATGCGGATGTATCACCGTTGGAGTGTTAAACAAAATTACTTAGTACATGTAGGAGAAGATTCTGATGCGGATTTAACTGGAATTAAATGTATCACCTTGGAAATTATCGGGCGTTATGCTTATGGCTACCTCAAATCAGAACAAGGAAGCCATGCAAAAATCATGCGGCTTTCTCGTTTGAAGGGTGATGGTAAACGATACACTTGCTTTGCCAGTGTAGAAGTCAGCCCTATCTTGGATGAGTCTGTTGAGTTTGAAATTCCAGACAAGGATTTGAAAATTACTTTGCCACGTTGTCAGAGGAGTGTTAACCGCCCAGAAACATGGGTGCAGTTGTTTCATATTCCCACTGGGATTACTGTGTTTTGTAACCTGGAGCGCAGTCAGCTACACAACAAAGAAAAAGCATTAACTATTCTTAAGAGTAGGCTGGTTGCGATGCCTACGGCTGGCTACGCCTACGCACTAACTCAAGGTGTCCAACTTTCCCAAATTCAACCTCAGCTGATAAAATCTTTATCCAACAAGCTGATCCGTGAATACATATTACACCCTTACAAAAACGTGAAAGATCTGCGTACCTAAAGTGGAAACAACTGCTATAGCAGAGATTTTCGATGGTGAAATCGATTTGTTTATCAAAGCCTATCTGCAACAGTAAAATCAAAACACGGAATAAGCAAAGACGCTCTCGCCGCTTGCCGTCAGATATTGCCCAATAATCCAAGTAATTTCGGTAACTTCTACAAGGCGTGTGGAAAGAATTTGCCCAACTCCAGCTAAAATCAAAAATATAAATAGAATCAAGAGCAATCTCCCAATCAAAAACGCTCTATCTATCGTTTAGCAACCACTATGGAAGTCTTAGAACTCAAACGCGAAATCGAAACGTTGTCTAGTCGCCTGGGTAAAACCCAGCACTATCTTTGACGTACCTGCATTGACAGCCAAAATTCAAGACCTGGAACAAATATCAGCTCAGCCAGAATTTTGGAATGACCAAACCCAAGCTCAACAAACGCTACAAGAACTCAACGACCTAAAAGCCCACCTTCAGCAATATGATCAGTGGCAAGCCAGTCTGGAAGATACTAAAGCAGTAGTTGAGTTATTAGAGTTAGAAACTGACGAAGCGCTATTACAAGAAGCGGAATCTACTATCACCAAGCTCAATCGTGACCTCGACCAGTGGGAGTTACAACAGTTACTTTCCGGCCCCTATGATGCGGAAGGTGCTGTACTAACAATTACCGCCGGTGCTGGTGGCACAGATGCCCAAGACTGGGCGTTTATGTTGCTGCGGATGTACACACGTTGGGCAGAAGCTCACGGCTATAAGGTAATTTTAGCTGAAGAGTCTGAGGGTGATGAAGCGGGAATTAAATCAGCAACCCTGGAAATTACTGGTCGTTATGCTTATGGTTATTTGCGGTCTGAAACAGGCACACATCGCTTAGTGCGAATTTCACCCTTTAATGCTAATGGCAAGCGACAAACTAGTTTTGCTGGGGTGGAAGTGATGCCACAAATAGATAACTCTGTACAGTTGGACATTCCAGAGAAGGATTTGGAAATTACTACAACTCGCTCTGGCGGTAAAGGTGGACAGAACGTCAACAAAGTAGAAACAGCCGTAAGGGTTGTTCACCTGCCTACAGGGCTAGCCGTGCGCTGTACAGAAGAACGTTCTCAGTTGCAAAACAAAGAGAAGGCTCTTGCCCGCCTCAAAGCCAAGCTGCTGGTCATCGCCCAAGAGCAACGCGCCCAAGAAATTGCTGAAATTCGTGGGGATATGGTAGAAGCCTCTTGGGGCAACCAAATCCGTAACTATGTATTTCATCCTTACCAAATGGTGAAGGATTTACGTACAAACACGGAAACAAATGCGATTACAGATGTGATGAATGGCGAACTTGATACATTCATCCAAGCTTATCTACGGCAAGAAAACCAACTCGTAGAAAGCACCCCGGCATAATTTAAAGATTAGTTATGGGTACTAAGTATTTTTTTACTATATACTTAGTACCTATTATTTATTTTTTTAGTATTGATATTGGTGCGATCGCAACTCTACTCCATACCAACTGTTACATTTATAAAAGAGTCTGTGATCAAATAATTATGAGCAACTCCCCTTCAACAGAACCTCAACCCAGCTACGTAAAACTCGCCATGCGGAACATGGTGCGAAAGGGTGGCACATCCTTAAAACATTTTGCACTGACCGCCATAGGACTTTTAGCTGTCCTCGTTGGTCTTGCCTATCTAACACGCTAACGCATAAATACTTACCTCAGCCTAGGAGACTACGTGCCCCTGAGAGTTGAACTGTATGTAGAGGATTATGATTACGAATTGTCCCCAATAGCATCTGGAAAGATTGGGGACACACATCCCCCAATCACTTCTGAAGTTTGGGAAAACTGGTTTAATCTCTGGTTAGAAATCCTTCATCCTCATCTTCCAGCCGCGCCAAGTTACGAAATCAGTCTGCGCTTGACCGATGACTTGCAAATTCAGACCCTCAATGCCCAGTATCGACAACAAAATAAGCCAACAGATGTTTTAGCTTTTGCGGCTTTAGAGGTAGACTTTCCTCAAAGTGCAGAAATGCTGGCCTCTGGGCCTTTATATTTAGGTGATATTATTGTGTCTGTAGATACAGCCCAACGCCAAGCTCAACAGCAAGAACACAGTTTGCCAACTGAACTAGCTTGGTTGGCTGCTCACGGCTTATTACATCTGTTGGGCTGGGATCATCCTGACGAAGAAAGTTTAAGGCGAATGTTAGAACAGCAAGTAATATTGCTACACACAATAGGTATTTCTATTGACATAGAATAGCAGTGATTTGCGTGTCTGTAAGTGTTAATCTTGGGTAATAATTTTATAATATTTCTGGAGAAAATTCCCTAAAACTGCCTCAAAGTTTATCAAGCCATGATAAATGGCAAATATTCCCACTGTAGCTCCTATTTTTTTGTATTTTTAAGCCTATGTCCCAAAAAGTTTCCCCACCACCAACGTCCAACACCTTACAAACACTGGTGACAAATGAACGGGAATTCTCCTGGCAGGTTGCCTCTAATTTATTAGTTAGTTTTAAGTATGCTTGGGCAGGAATCAGCTATAGTTTTCAAACTCAACGTAATTTTCGTATCCATGTGAGTGTTTGCGCTTTAGCGATCGCTTTAAGCGTTTTTTTACATCTGCAAGCCGTAGAAATAGCAGTTATTGGTATAACTAGTGGCTTGGTTTTGGCATTGGAGTTACTGAATACAGCGATCGAGTCCCTTGTAGACTTGACTGTTAAACAGACTTACCATGATTTAGCAAAAGTTGCTAAAGACTGTGCTGCTGGTGCTGTACTAGTTTCTTCTTTAGTAGCAGTGCTAGTAGCTGCTACACTCTTGCTCCCTCCTCTAGTATCCTTAATTATGTCGGCTTTCTAGATGTAGTTTGTGATCCTGCTCTGTCCGATTCCATTTAAAATTTAGATGCTATAAAAGCGTCTGAAGGGAGATAGTCCGTCCGCACAGCTTTGCTTTTGTGGAAATGGAATTGAAGTTGAGGAAGCAGCTTTTTGTACTCTGGTTAACTGAATTCCGTACCACTATTTAGCCATCAATTAATTCAATTTAGTAGGAAAGATAATGACCCAAGTAATCGTAGGTGAGAATGAACACATTGAGTCAGCCTTACGTCGGTTTAAGCGAGAAGTTTCCAAAGCAGGAATTTTTCCAGACATGAGAAAGCATCGCCACTTTGAAACGCCACTAGAAAAACGCAAACGCAAAGAAATTGCTAAGCACAGGCAGAGTAAAAGAAGTTTCCGCAATTAACAACTGACATAGATATAAACCAATGCCCTCATCGTATTTATGAGGGCTTTACTTATGAAAAACTCTATCCCACAAGTGGGGTGGAGTTTTTGGGCATAGAGAAGAGTAAGCAGATGCCCAGTATCCTGATTCGGTGGGTGGTGAGTTAGCGCTAAGTTGTTTATTGATGCCAAGTTTGACAAGCGCAGAAGTTTCTACACGATTGCTAGTAAAACGACATAAACGTTATTTTGATTAAAGTTGCAAAATTAAAATAGTTGTAACCAATCAGAAAAATACTCGTATGATTTATCACTACTAGTGTAAGGATTACAGTTAATGCAAGTTCTAAAAAGAGCCATCAAACCAGAAATCTATATATCGTTCCTCTATATCTATCAAACTACTTGGGGAACTGCTGGTGATATCTGTTTAGTTCGTGAATCTGTAGCTAATTCAAGTCCAGCGACAAAGTTTGTCGGTCACAAACTCCAACTAGCCCTGCCAAAAGGGATGGAACGCGATCGCATAGCAGGCTTGCCGGTGATCAAAGTTGCTGGTAATGTAGGCGACGGACACCCTAAAGAGCATCCGCTGGAATGGGAAGCTTATGAAGGTGTAGATACAGAAATAGCGATCGCGGCTCTGAAACCTTGGGGCTTCAAGTTAATTGAGTCCACGTAACCCCAATCCAACTAGGAGCTATGAGTTTTGATTATAGTCATCGACAATTACGACAGTTTTACATACAACTTAGTGCAATATCTGGGAGAATTAGCAGCAGAGTTCCCAGTAGCAGCTGATATTAGAGTTTTTCGTAACGACAAGATATCCATAGATGAGATTCGGGCATTAAAGCCGGAAGTCATAGTCATTTCTCCTGGGCCTGGTCGCCCAGAAGATGCTGGAATCTCTTTAAAATTGATTGAACAACTAGGGCCTGAATTGCCAATTTTGGGTGTCTGTTTAGGACATCAAAGTATTGGTCAAGTGTTCGGTGGTAAAATAGTTTCTGCTCCAGAGCTAATGCATGGCAAAACTTCTCAGGTGTCTCACACTGGGGTGGGAGTTTTCCGGGGATTGGAAAATCCCATGACCGCCACCAGATATCATAGTTTGGTGATTGAGCGTCAGACTTGCCCTGATGTGTTAGAAATCACCGCTTGGGTTGAAGATGGCACTATTATGGGAGTGCAACACCGGAACTATCCTCACATTCAAGGTGTCCAGTTTCACCCAGAGAGTGTCCTGACATCTTCGGGAAAGCAGTTATTGCGAAACTTTCTGGAACAGTTACAGTCGAGAGAGTAATTAATGAAACGACGAAAGTTGATGGGCTATGCTGGGGCGGGGTTGGTCACAGCTTTCATTACTACCTTGAGTTCTGAATCTCAAGCTAACGCACAATCTAGCGGTTTATCAGTTCAGTGGTTGGGTCATACTTGCTTTCTATTTACTGGTGGCGGTGCGAAAATTCTCGTCAACCCATTTCGAGCGATCGGCTGTACTGCTAAGTATCGTCCACCAAAAGTTGCAGCAGATTTGGTACTGATTAGTAGTCAACTACTAGATGAAGGTGCGGTAGATGGACTACCGGGAAATCCCAAGCTCATCTACGAACCAGGAGTTTACGAATTTCAAGGTATCAAATTCCAGGGAATTGCCATAGACCACGATCGCAAAGGTGGTAAGCAGTTCGGCTCAAACACCGCCTGGAGTTGGAAGCAAGGAGGAATTAATATCCTGCACTTAGGGGGAGCCGCTGCACCCATTTCCATTGAGCAAAAAATCCTCATGGGGCGTCCCGATGTGGCATTCATTCCTGTAGGAGGTAGTGCAAAAGCCTACAATGCTCAAGAAGCAAAGCAGGCGGTTCAGATATTAAATCCTAAGCTAGTGATTCCTACACATTACCGGACACAGGCGGCTGACGCTGCTACATGCGATATTTCGCCACTGGATGATTTTCTCACCTTGATGCAAGGCATGACAGTGCGTCGTAGCAATGGCGATACTGTTTCTCTTAGCCCTGGTAAATTACCGGAAAATGGGGAGATTCAGGTTTTGAGTTACAAGTTTTAAACAAAATACTGAGCAGGCGGTGCAAGCCTGACATTGTAGGCACCCTGAATCTGCTTTGTGGTTTAGGAAAAGGTTAAAGGGTAAATTTCATCTAGGGTATTGGGCATTTGTAACTTCTTCTCCATGCCCAAAAACTCCATCCCACAAGTGGGGTGGAGTTTTTCATCCAGCAATATTTTAAGCAGTGTACCACTCTGGGCCAAGCTTATCTGCATCGCTGACAGCAGTCTCAGTTGCTCTCGTTCCATCCATAGTCCAAATGGTGTCTGCACCTGCTGTCTGATCACGCCAGTAAACGTCAGTCTTGCCATCAGCGTTGAAGTCACCAAGTGATGGTGTCAACGCTGCGCCATTACTTGGTAGAAAAGCTTGACTACTAACTGTTGTACCATCCATCAACCAAGCGGTATTCTCACCGGTTGCCTGATTGTGCCATAAAATGTCGGTCTTGCCATCACCGTTGAAATCGCCAATGTTGGATTTCCAGTTTGAGTCAAGTGTTCCCACAGCACCCTCAGTTACGATGATGCCATTCACTTGCCAAATCTTGTTCTCACCGGTTGTCTCATTGCGCCACAGCAAATCAGTGCTTAAATCGCCGTTGAAATCGCCACGGGTAAAAGTCCAGCCGACATCTTGTGATTGCAGAGCAAAATTACTAACTTGTGCGCCATCCATAAACCAAACGTTGTTTTCACCCGTTGTCTCATTGCGCCAGAAGATGTCGCTCTTACCATTACCGTCGAAATCAACCACGGTAGGAGTCAAGCCTGTAGTTGTAGTCTCTAGAACAGTCGCGCTGAGAACTGTTGTGCCATCCATCTGCCAAAGAGCGTTTTCGCCGGTTGTGCCATTATGCCAGAAGATATCGGTTTTGCGATCGCCGTTGAAATCACCAATGTTAGGAGTCCAAGCCGGATCAACTCTGTCCAGAGCAACCGCACTCGCAACGTTGACTCCATCCATGAGTGCAAGGTTGTTCTCACCCGTTGTCTTATTACGCAGTAAGAAGTCAGTCTTACCATCACCGTTAAAATCAGCAGTTTTGTAAGTCCAGGCGGATATGTCAAACTGTCCCAAAGAACCTTGTTGGAGAACTTGTGTCCCATCCATTAGCCGAACCACAATCTCACCGGTTTGAGAATTGACCCAAAGTTTGTCTGTTTTCCCATCACCGTTGAAATCAGGAAGAATCGCCGCATTGGTTATGTAAGGATTAGGATTAGGATTTGCAGCGGCGACTATAGGCTGGGTCAAAGATTGACTTTGGAATGTTTGTGAAGAACTCTTATTTCCAAAAGTATAATCAGAATTTAAATTCTCAACGGAAGATGTCAAGACTTGTGATTTAGCGAAAGAGTCTTTTGCCCATTGAGATGTATTCAAAGACAAGTTTGACGAAGTTTTACTTTCAAACATGGTGTGTTTTTATGGGTAGTTGTCATATTTTTTTAACTTTTTTTGGAAATATCTTTCTGTTATCAAATAACATTTGCCAGAGCTTAAATATTTCTTTATAACTCTGTTTTTTTAATAAATGTCAATCTTTAAAGACAAATATTTGTTTGTTATAAATCATGTTTGATTAATTTTCAAGTGAGATATAAACAATTAGGAAATATGTGTTTGTATTCTATGTATGTCAGGATTTATAGATAAAGTATCGCTATTTTTATCTAGTGATTTCAAAGACTATAAATTGCCAAATAGATGAGTTTATCTTTACTTTCTGCGTGAACATTAAAATTTTTGTTTTTAAATATTCGTGCAAGAGGTCTAATATCTTGAATTGTTGAATTCAAAACCTATGTGTATTTTTAAATGTTAATCACTTACATAAAAATATCTACACTTATAGCGATTTTTACCTCACGCAGAGACGCGGAGCCGCAGAGAAAATATCTGTGTATTAATACCAATTAAAAAAAAAGAATGTGATAGACCATGTAGAGACGTTGCATTGCAACGTCTCTTCCAAAGGATTTGTTGCAATCATTAATTGAATCGATATAAGGCGAATAGAATTCGCACGCTAGTTGTTTCAAGGCGGGTTTGGCCTATGTAGATGCGATTTCTGTTTAGACAAAAATAAAGAGGTAAATCGTCTTTAAACGTTTTACCTCTATTAAGAATAAATAACTACAACTGGTAATTACACCTTAGTGCGATCGGTTAAAATCTCATATCCCGTATCTGTTACTAAGACTGTATGCTCAAACTGTGCCGATAGAGCATTATCTACGGTTACTGCTGTCCATCGGTCAGATAATGTCCGTGTATGTCTAGAACCTGCATTCACAATTGGCTCAATTGCCAGCGTCATCCCTGTACGGAGTTTAACATTCGGCATCTCACGAGTTCGGAAGTTGAATACTGATGGTTCTTCGTGCAAGTTACGACCAACACCATGTCCGGTGAATTCTTCCACTACACTAAAGCCATTGGCTTTCACATGATCTTCAATTGCCCCGGCTAAGTCAAGCAGATATACACCGGCTTTCACTTGTTCAATACCTTTATAAAGAGCTTCTTCTGCTACACGAATCAGTTTAGCCGCTTCAGGGGTAACTTCACCGACAGCAATTGTAATACAAGAATCCCCATGAAAGCCTTGGTAATAAGCGCCTGTATCTACTTTTAATACATCCCCAGTCCGAATCACTTTTTTAGGACTAGGAATACCATGTACAACTTCATTGTTAATACTGGAGCAGATAGAACCTGTAAAACCGTGATATCCTTTAAAACTTGGTGTTGCATCCATTTCACGAATGCGTTTTTCTGCATAAGCATCTAAATCAGCTGTAGTCATTCCTGGCTTTACTAGCTCAGAAATTTCTTTGAGCACGGTAGCTACAATTTTTGCTGATTGCCGCATAATTTCAATTTCACGCGGCGATTTAATTTCAATTCCTCGGCGTTGTTTTTTTGGAGGAGTAGACTGAGTTGCTTGAGAAAGTAAGTTACTGAAAATGTTCATGGGAAATTAATAATTACTGGCGTCTTGCGGCTTAAGAGTGAATGTTTTTTCTAGATTAGTTGAGAAATAATATCTATTATTTAAGTTAACTTATTTTTCGTTACACACTCTGCTTTATAGCTCCAGTGCATTGAATTAACACATCTGATCATACTACTAGGATTAATCAAATAATTTTTAATTGCTGATGGTAATCTCTCCAGTCATACCTGCTTCCGTATGTCCTGCAATTGGACAACGTAAGCCATATTTACCTGGTTTCAGTGGGACAAACACCCATTCTGCTTCAGCACCCGGTTTTAGTTCTAGTTCGTGGATGGCTCCTTTAATTTCTACTTTGCCTGCTTCGACTTTCTGTGTCCAGATGCCATCGGCAAAATCTTTAGCAGTGAAATAGTGCTTCTGTTGGCTGGGATTAGTGAGCCGTAGTTGATAGCGTTTACCAGCCACAAATTCTAAGTGATTTGGCTCAAATTTGAGTTCATTAGCTGAATTACCTAAGTTAACTGTAATTTCTGTAGCTGGTTGCTTCAGCAAATTGCTAGACAAATTTGCGGCTACGGCTGGAGCAGCATTGGTAAAATTCCAGCATAAAAGCAACGTTAACATCACGTATAACGGCAGTGTTGCTTGTAGCCGAATTGAAGTGATAATTTTAATTAAAATTTGGGATAAATGCTTGTAAGTTGCTGTAAATAAAATCATTTCCATATACTTTGAGCAGTGAATTAGTCGTTAAAAAGTAAATTCTTTAACCACTAAGACACTAAGACACTAAGAAGAATACATTACACCTTGCAAGGGATAGTCCTAATTACTTAATTATCTATTACCTGTTCCCATTTCTATTTAATTCTTTGTTCTGCCAACACAGCTGGCCCAGCTGTGACAACCACAATTTTATCTGGGTGGAGTAACTCACGAGCTGCTTGATTAACTTGGGCAAGGGTGACTTGCTGAATTTTTTGAGTAAATGAGCGTAATTCTACTGTATCGAGTTCGTACACCTCATTCATTAAAATTCTATCTGTTAATTCCTCTGGGTTTGCTAGAGAAACATTGTAGTTGCTGATTAGAGTGTGCTTTGCTGTCTCAACTTCTGGTGCGGTGACACCTTGTTGATGGATTTGCTGTAGGAGTTGATGGGTGCTAGCGATCGCTTTACCTGTATCTTCTGGGCTAGTTTGCATCTCAATCAAAAATGTCCCGACTTTCTTCCCAGCTTGAAAGTAGCTATAAATTCCATAGCTCAGACCTTGGCGATCGCGTACTTCTGCCCCCAGTCTACTTGATAAGGTATCTCCGCCTAAAATCTGATTTAACACTAAGGCTGCATGAAACCGGGAATCTTGACGGTTAATACCCGTGTAACCCATATAAGTGATAGCTTGGGCTTTACCCGGTAAAACTGGGTTAACATGCACTATTTTTTCTGGCAGTGACACTGTGGGATATTTTAACTTTGGTGGTTGCCCGATAACTTGCCAGTCACCAAACTTAGTTTGAAGAAGCGATCGCACTTTGTCTAGATCAAAATCTCCAACTAGCGCTATCACTAGCGTATCTGGACGATAATGTTTTGCTTTGAAATCAATCACATCCTTACGGCTAATATGCTCTAAACTCTCCTGTGTGGGAAAGGTGTGTAAAGGATGTTTTTTCGGATAAATGGATTGAACAAACGTTCTTTTTGCTACTTCTGAGGGATCATCTAATTCCAGTTGAAGAGTAGTTAAAGTTTGTTGACGATTTAGTTCCAACTCCTTTACTGGAAATGTACTATTTCTAACTACATCTGCCAAAATTTCCAGGAGTATAGGTAAGTCTTCTGCTAGACTATCGCCCTCGATACGCACGCCTTCACGGTATGCTTCAAAGTCTAAACTTGCTCCTCGTTCTTCTAAGGCTTTAGCAATAGCTAAAATATCTTTGGCTTTAGTACCATTCATCAAGTTGTCTGCCACAACAGCAGCTAGTCCAGCTTTATCGGCTGGATCAAATTCCATCCCTGCTTCGATATAGCCGCTCAAGGTGACGGTGGGAGTACTCTTATCCGGTAACAACAATACCCGCAGACCGTTGGCAAATGTAAATTGCTGCGGTAAAACTCGTGTAATGGTATCTGTTGCCGCTACAGGTGGTAAGTACTTCACCACTTCCGATGAAAGCTCAGGTGTGCTCAAAGAAAAATTTTCTGTAGTTTGTGCAGACTGTGGTTTATCACTAATCTCTTTGAACTGCTTTTGAGTTGGTTCAAAAAAGCCAACTGTACGTGCTTCTTTTTTCAGATATTTTTTGATCACAGCCACAACATCTGCCTCTTTTACCTGGCTAACGGCTGCTAAGTAGCGATCTGTGTAGCGATAATCATCAGCAGTTGTCTCATCGTTGCCAAGTTGCATTGCTTGACTGGTGATATCGCGGTTACTTAAAATCACATCTGCTGTTAATTGAGTCTTGGCTCGCTTTACTTCTTCTGCTTTAATCCCTTTTTCTACCACATTGGCGATCGCACGACTCAGCGCTGAATCAATTTTTTTCAATTTTTGACTAGGTGCAGCTGTAACCAACAATTCGTACCAGCCAGATTCGCGCAAACTGGTAACACCTGCTGTTACTTCATTAGCTAAACCCGATTCTACCAATGCTTGATAAAGACGAGAATTTCGCCCCTCTGTCAAGATGTAATCCATCACATCCAACGCTGGTACATCCGGTTGATTCACATCCGGTAGCGGATACACTACTTGCAACAGTTGCCCCGCTCCTGGTTCCCTTAACACTATGGGAGTGCTGGCTATTGACTGTTGCCTGTTGACTGTTAACCGTTGACTGTTAACTGTTAACCGTTGACTGTTAACCGTTGACTGTTGACTGTTTAGTAATTTCCCAAATACGTCTTTAACTATTTCAAGAACATTTGCAGTCTTAAAATCTCCGACAACTACTAATACAGCATTATCAGGATTGTAGAAATTTTGATAGTAGTTACGTACCTGCTCCACTTGAAACCTATCGACATCAGCTTTAGTGCCACCTACTGGCAACCCATAAGCATGATTGGGAAATGCCGCTTGCATCACAGCGCGGTTGAGGCGGTATTCCGGGCTATTTTCGTAACCTTGTAGCTCAGAAATTACTACCCGCTTCTCACTCGCTAGCTGCTCCGCATTAATTAGAGAATTCTGCATTCTATCTGCTTCTAGCACCAAGAGCGCTTTGAGTTTATCCCGTTCTACAGTGCCGTAATATGCAGTTTGATCATAGCTGGTGAAGGCATTTGAGTCGCTGCCTAGAGCACTAAACAAACGTCCAAATTGAATTGGACGATTTTTCGTGCCTTTAAACATCATGTGTTCCAACTGGTGAGCAATGCCATTTGCTCCCGGTTCTTCGTTCCGTGAACCAACTTTGTACCACACTTGTACTGTCACCACTGGCGCAGTATGCACTTCTTTTGTCAGGACAGTCAGACCATTCTCCAGCACTATTTTGCGGACGTTCTCTGTCACTGTTAGAGGCATAGTTCTTTTTGCTACCAAGCTTGAATAATGATTTTTGTTGTTATATATTCGTGTATGTTGGCTTGCAGCAGGCTTTTCGCTAAGTAAAAACACTATTGCTAGCCAAAGTATAAGTATTAATAACGGAAAACGATATCGATACCAGATGGAAGATACAGACATGTATGTGGCAGATATAGCATGTCAGTTATTTTACATATCTCTTGACGAGGATGACTAGATTATAATTTTTGGGAAAAATCTCTCACCTTGGTGATGCTACAGAAGTTAAGTATTTTACCAACAAAAATAATCAATAAAAAGGCTAAATTATGAGACTTTTTCTAATATTCGGATGAATTCCAGGGGTAAGCCATCAGTATCGGCAATGAAAGCAACTTCGTAAATGCGATCGCCTATCTGTTGCTGTGTCGGTTCCAAAAGTACTTTTAGCGGTGGTAGTTCTGGTTGATTTTCTGTCGCTAGCAATGCACGCTCTTGTAAAATTGTCAACCAGCTGGGTAAATCTGGTGTAATTTCAGTTAAATCAAATGAAAGATGATAGTACCCTACATAATGTTCGTCAGCAAATGCGTCTGGGGCTGGTTTTGGTTGGGGGATTTGGATTAATTCAATTCTGCCTCCTAATCCTTCCATCCAACAAGCTAGGGTGTAGCCTGTAGTGAAGCGTTCCGAAATTGTAAACCCTAACTGTTCGTAGAAAGCGATCGCCCGATGAATATTCGCCGTCCGAATCGAAGCATGGTGCATAATTTTGTCCTTTGCCATTAGTCAACCGCTTCGCGCAGTCCAACGTCAAGAGTCCAAAGTCCAATTTTTGACAGACGCGATTAATCGCGTCTCTTGACCCTTGTACAGACGCGATTAATCGCGTCTCTACTCTTGACCCTTGTAGAGACGCGATCAATCGCGTCTCTACTCTTGACAATTACTCAAACAATCTGAAATAAGGATAGCGTACAGGGACTCCAGGCTCTTTTTCCAAGTCAAAATTAATCACTTCCCAACACGGGTCTTCTGGGGAATCAGGGCTAAACTCCACAGGTAAACCGTATAGTCGCGCAGCCGTGATTTCCGGCTGTCCAGAACGCCAAGGTGTGCTGCGTTCTAAATAGCCACTCATCAATTCCTGATAGCGTCGAGCAATGATCACTCGTGTTGCTCGATAGCCTTGGGTATACAGCTTATCTAATGCTTCGTGAATTTCAAACCGAATACCATCAGGATGGGTATGTTGCCTATACCATTCATTATTCCATCTTCGCCAATGACGCCCAGACTGGAGATGGATCAATTCTCCGTTTTTGGGATTAGCTTCAAAAGCGCCATGACGCGGACATAAATATGTATCTGTTAGTGTCAGCGCCGGAATAGTCTGGCGACAATGGGGACACTGTATTTCAGGGCCAAATATTGGGTACTGCAAGCCTGGATTCATCATGAAGTGCGTACAAACATAGTTTTGTCTTCACCAGCACCAATGGGTTGGATTTTACACTTCGGCTCCGTCACTTTAGGTTACTTGCTCACTGCTGCACGGATACGGAGTTGCGGCAGGAACATTTTTCACTAGTGTTTGCCTCAGCGTAGAGGCTTGACGCTGTGATATTCTGGTTGTGCAACCAGCCTCAATGGTTGGAGTTTCTCCAGTGTTCCTGGGTACCATATTCATATTCTATCGTGTCTACCGCTTCTTACTGGACATCTGTCGATTTTTCTCAAGCTGCCTTCGTCGCAGCTAATGCTGTTGTAGTCGGCTCTGTAAAAATAGCAGCAGGGGTGAGCATCTGGTATGGAGCAGTAGTTAGGGGAGATGTAGAGCGTATTGACATTGGCGAATGCACAAATATACAGGATGGAGCAATTCTACATGGTGATCCTGGTTTTCCAACAATTTTAGAAGATCATGTTACTGTAGGGCATCGCGCTGTGGTGCATTCCGCCTACATTGAACGTGGAACTTTGATTGGCATTGGCGCAGTGATTTTAGACGGGGTACGAGTGGGTACTGGTAGCATTATAGGTGCTGGTGCTGTGGTTACTAAGAATATACCGCCTATGTCCCTTGTAGTTGGCGTTCCTGGCAAAGTGCAGCGTCAAGTAACAGAAGTTGAAGCCGCAGAATTAATCGAACACGCTCAACGTTACCAAAAGTTAGCTTTGGTTCATGCCGGTCAGGGGACTGATCTCGGTTTTAACAAGACCTAGTTGTAGGGGCGAGTGGGAGCAGGGGAGCAGTTAGAGTAAGTCATCCCCTTTGCCTCTTGACCCTTGTAGAGACGCGATTAATCGCGTCTCTACTCTTGACCTCTACTTTAAACATTCTTTACACATTGATTTGGAAAAATTGCCCACTTCAGCTAAAAATAAAAATGAGAAGAGTTGACAAAAGTTTAATTTCTACTTAGCAGAGGGGTTCTAGACATGGATATTGATTTCCGTATAGCGATCGTTTTAGCACCAATCGCCATTGCTGCTGGTTGGGCAGTGTTTAATATTGGCGCTGCGGCTTTAAGACAAATTCAAGGCTTTTTGGATAGAGAAGCTTAAATCAGTAAACAGTAAACAGTAAACAGTTATCAAGGGGTATGGTGGAGGATTTAAAACTGCCAGATAGCGCTTGCTACTTATTGGCTTTGGGTTATTAGTTTTTAGTTGGCGCGATCGCCCTCCTTAGTGGTTCTCCTTAAAGCCAATTATCTTGACTGATAACTGTTAAATTCGATTCAATATCATCATTTTTTAACCGATTGTTTCTCTTTACCGAAACAGTCGGTTTTGTTCATAATTAGTCAATGAGTCATTAGTCCTCTCTTACAAAGTTCTGATCCAAGGAAGCTTTGGCTCAGACTTTGCGCTTTGTGATTAATTATTCTCTTACCCTGCTTCTCTGCTCCTCTACTTCCCCAATCGCCAATCGTGGATATCGATTCTGTAATACAACCCTTTCAACGCTTTGGTGTCCATCTAGGACTTGATCGCATTGTGAAATTGTTAGCAAAGCTCGGCAATCCCCATCTCAAAGTTCCAGTAATTCATGTCGCTGGTACGAATGGCAAAGGTTCGGTCTGTGCTTATCTTTCCTCTATACTGACCGAGGCTGGTTATCGTACAGGGCGCTACACTTCTCCCCATTTAGTCGATTGGACGGAACGCATTTGTCTCAACGAACAGCCAATTCCCTCTGAGGAATTGAGCCAATTATTAGAAAAAGTCCAAGCAGCTATTCGTGCGGGTGATGAGCCTGCAACTCAATTTGAGGTAATTACAACAGCGGCTTGGTTGTATTTTGCTCAGCAGCAAGTTGATATAGCAGTGGTAGAAGTGGGATTAGGAGGTCGTTTAGATGCTACTAATGTCTGTTTGCAACCTTTAGTTACTGTCATAACTTCTATCAGCCGCGAACACTGGCAGCAACTTGGTTCTACTGTCGCTGAGATTGCTAGAGAAAAAGCTGGTATTCTCAAACCTAGATGTCCTGTTGTAATTGGACTGTTGCCACCGGATGCCGAAAAAGTCGTGCGATCGCGTGCTTTAGAATTACAATGCCCAATTTTTAAGCCTCAGCCTTCTCGCCAAATCGCCCCAGGATGGGCGGAATATGAAGGAGGGGGAGCAGGGGAGCAGGGAGAACTAGCCCATCACTTTATTAAGTATCCTTTACCATTAGCAGGACAAATTCAGTTGAGTAATTCGGCTTTGGCTTTAGCTACTTTAGAAGTTATCCAACAGCAAGGTTGGCAGATTTCAAAAGAAGCGATCGTTCAAGGTATGGCAAAAACTCAATGGTTAGGGCGGATGCAATGGACTACCTGGAAAAACCATAAATTATTACTTGATGGCGCTCATAATCCAGCGGCGGCTAAAGTTCTTCGTGAGTATATCGATAGCTTAAACACAGTTAACAACAAGCCCATACATTGGGTTATGGGAATGTTCTCTGACAAGGATCACGCTGATATTTTTGCTGCATTATTGCGCCCAGGCGATCGCCTCTACTTAGTACCAATACCAGTAGAACCTTGGCCGGGAAGAACCTCCGCCGATCTACACAAACTAGCCAGCCTAGCTTACAACCTCTGTCCAAATTTAAGCGATCGCCAAATACATCCAGATTTATTCACAGCATTAAATTCTGCAACCTCAACAGCTACCACAAACGATTTAATCGTCCTATGTGGTTCGCTTTATCTAGTAGGAGAATTTTTGCAAACACAAGCATAACTCGTAAATCATAATTACGAATTACGTAGCTTGCTTCTCCCGCCTGGCGCGAGTATTACGAATTACGAATTACGAATTACCTTTGATTCCACTCTTGCGCCGCATCTTCTACAGCTTTATCTACTGTCTTCTGGTCTAGCATTGCGGCTTGTAAGTTCTCGTAAACTGCCTTTTGCAATTTTTTGAAATCCTTCAAAGTAGGAGTTAATATTTCTGCTTGTTGCAGTTGTTGAGCAGTGATCACTCTGGCCTTTTCTACTGTAGAAGCAGTAGCCGGGACATCTTTAAAGTAGCTGTCAGATAGTGCTTTGACTGTAGAAGGAAGGACATTTGCAGCTTTGGCAAAGGCTAACTGATTTTCGTCATTGGTGACAAATAGAGCAAATTTAACAGCGGCGTCAGGGTTTTTGGTTTCGCGGGGAATAACTATGTTCATTACAGCTACATTTTTCTTCCCTGTATCACCAGTAAGTTGAGGTGCGATCGCGGAAGCTTGAGCAATTTTTGGGGCATTATTGGCGATCGTTTTGAGAAACTCTGGCCCTGAAGCTAAAAACGCCGTCTCTCCAGCTTGGTATAAATCGATCGCATGGCGATGTCCTTGCGTTAATACCTCTTTCGGAAGCAACCCCTTTTTATACAAGTCCACCCAATACTGAAACGCTGCTTTACCTTGGGGAGAGTTAAACGCTGCTTTACCGTCAGTATCAATTAAAGTTACTCCCATCTGCACAAACGATTCCAACACTTCACCGGAATCTTGCGGAACGAAAGTCACAAAAAAGGCATATTTGCCAGTCTTATCTTTAATTTGTTGCGCTGCTTGTGCCAATTCTGCGTAGGTTGCGGGTGATTTATTGATACCTGCCTGTTTTAATAAATCAGTGTTATAAATGGTTAGCCTTGTGGTGAGATACCAGGGAATCCCGAAACTCTTGCCATTGAGTGTGCTTGCTTTCCAAATATTCGGCAGATAGGAGGAACGAACTTCATTTGGGACTTTTGTATTCAAATCCAACCAGGCATTTCTACCGGCGAGTTGGGAAGCAAAACCTGGATTGAGGTTAACAACATCAGGTGGCGTTTTTGCTGAGACAGCTGTTAAAATTTTGTTCTCCATTGCCGCCCAGGGTACATCTACCCAGTTAACCTTTATACCTGAGTTTTTCGATTCAAAATTTGTAATCAGGCTTTGGAAGTAATTGGTAAATTGCGGTTGGAGTTGCATCGTCCAAAACTCAACAGTTGTTGCTCCTGAAGCAGCCTGTTTTGTGCTTGTAGCAACGTTACCTGTGCTGCAACTTACAATCCAACTGGTAAATAAACCAAGTAGTGCCCAAGCAGCAAGTTGTTTGAATTTTCGCAATTGAATCATCTTACCAGTATTTTTACGCTTGTTCGGGGTGAAAATCTTATGCAAAATTGTCGAGATTATAAGCTAAATCGATTACCAGTAGAGACGTGATCCATCGCATCTCTACATTAAATTTTCAATTTACCAGTCTAGCAGGCACAACTGTGGTTAAAAGCTTCAATAGTCTGTTTGGCAAATCTAATAAAGGGGTTGGCATTGAACTTGCCCCAGAACGGGTAAATATAGTTCAGCTACGCAAACAACGTCAAGGCTTAAAAATAGAAGCCTTTACATCAGTAGCAGTTCCAGAAGGCGTAGTTACCGATGGTCAAATTACTAACCCTCCAGCAATGGCGCAGTTAATTCAACAAGCGCTTGCTGAGAGTAAAATCAAAGCCTCTCGCGTAGCTACTGCTGTACCAGGGCGTGATTCTATTGTCCGCTTGATACCCGTACCGGCAGAGTTAGATGATAAAGAACTGCGGGAAATGGTGATCAACCATGAAGCAGGTTTGTATTTACCCTATCCCCGCGAAGAAGCTGATGTAGATTATCAGAAACTTGGGTACTTTGTAGACGAGGATGGTATCGAAAAAGTACAGGTACTTCTAGTTGCCACCCGCAAAGAGGTGACTGATACCTATATAAGTACATTCGAGCAGGCAGGATTGCAAATTGATGTTTTAGAAATTAACAGTTTTGCTCTGCTTCGGACTATTCGCGATCAATTGCGGCAATTTGGGCCGCAAGAAGCAGCGGTATTAGTTGATATAGAGTTCGATAGTACAGAAATTGCCATCATTGTTAACGGAGTGCCGCAATTTTCGCGCACTGTGCCTATTGGCACTTATCAACTGCAAACTGCTCTAGCAAGGGCTATGAGCTTACCTACATCACGAGATATGGAAATGTTGCAGGGAATGACCATTCCCTCAACTCCCGTAGATGGCGGCAAAACTGGGGTTACTGGAATCGATCCTGGGATGGCGGCCATTGTCAGAGTATTGGCAGAACTAACAGATGAACTACGCCGTTCCATCGATTTTTACCTCAATCAGAGTGAAAATTTGGAGGTAGCGCAGATTATCCTAGCTGGGCCAGGAGGCGGACTTTCACAGCTAGATGAGTTCTTTACGCAAAGATTGAGCTTGCCAACTACCCAAATAGATCCCATTGGTTCTTTGTCCTTAGAAGTTGACAACGATAAATATCCGCAAGTGCAACGCTCTGGTTTAGCGATCGTGCTCGGTTTAGGAATGCGGGAGGTGGGATAAAAATTTTGGATTGTCTATTTTGACAATCACCCTGTTTGAGAATTCTCAAACCATGTATTTATCTTAGTTGGTGTGAGAACATGTACAGTCTTGATGTTAACTTTCTTAAAGACCGCCCAGCGTATCAGAAAAAGCCCGACAAGAAGCAAGGACTAACACTTCCCACAGGGAATTTAACACCCGCGTATGTGGGAGTTGGTCTAGGTGTGTGTCTTCCACTTCTGGTGGCAGGTGGTTGGTGGTTTTTGCAAGCGAAAATTACTGAATTAGAGGGGACAATAGCACAACTAGACCAGGAAAACAAGAGATTAGATACAGAAATAGGAAACATTAACAAAATCAAAGCAGAGACAACCGCAATTAAAGGGGAAACGCAAGCTTTGGTTACTGTGTTTGACCAAATTCGTCCTTGGTCAGCCATGTTACAAGATTTGCGCGATCGCATACCAGCATCAGTGCAAATTGAGAATGTCAAGCAAACCCTACCTACTCCAGCAGCACAAGGGCAGCCACCAAGCAATCCTGCTGGAGGATTAGAAATTACTGGATTGGCTCGCTCCTATAACGATGTCAACGATTTCTTATTAACTCTGCAACAGTCTCAGTTCTTAAAGTCCTCAGAAAGCAAAATTATCACAGCAACCTTAGTAGATGCGCCAATACCACCAAATGCTGTGAGATCTCCTACTGCCATACCAATTAAGCCACCCCAAATAGTTAAATACACTATTCAATCGAGTATGAATGACGTCCCAGCTTCGGAGTTAATCCGAGAGTTGGAGCAAAAAGGCACAGTAGGACTAGTGGCTCGAATTCGCAGTATGCAACAAACAGGAGTCATTTCAAAATGACGATAAGTGATGATTTAAATTTTGCAGAACATGGCGGTGAATTTGACTCAGCAGCGCCATCCTACCCCGTTGTCTTTGGCATTAGCTTCACACCCAAAATCATAGGCATTTTGGCAGGAGTTTTTGGTTTAGCGGCAGCAGCTTATATATTATTCAACCTGGTGATGCCAGCTTGGGAAAACTATCAGCAGCAGCAAGCAAAAAGCGCCGAACTGCAAGGGCAAATTCAGCAAAAAATAGCCAGCCTCAAACAGATTGACAAAGTAAAAGACGAGCTAGCACAGGCAAAGCAGCAAAAAATCCAGGTTTTAGGTTTATTTGCTAACGAGAAAACCTTAGATACATTACTGCTCGACATGAATCGCTTAGTCGAGTCTGGCAATGCTCAAAAAATTTCTTTCAATACAGAAAGAGCCAAACTGAAGAAGTATGTACCAGCTTCACAGAAACCAGAACCGATTACCGATGGAACTCTGGGTACACAAGTCGATGGCAAGCTTAAACGTAGCAGTGTCAATATTGAAATTTCTGGAACTTATGAACAAACACAATCGATAATTCGTAACATTGAGCGCTTACAGCCTTTATTGATAGTTAGAGACTATCAATCAACCTTAGTTCCAGCAGAAACTAGGGTTTTAGCAGATAGAACGGTGGTGGTGCGGTCTGGCCCTGCATCAATCAATACATCCTTCCAGCTACAGGCATTGATGCCACTTACTCCAGAAGATATAGCAGCAGCTAAACCTGTGCCCAAGAAGTAACAATAAACAATCGCAACAACCACCATAGGTTTATAATCTATAGCTCATAGCAAAAGTCCTCTGAAGAGGACTGAATTCTTTCCAGACTTGCTTTTCAGTCTACTTGAGTAGACTTAAGCTATTAGCCCAGAACTTGAGTTCTAGGCGGGCGAGGTTGCTAATTGAGAATGCTGCCAAACATCAAATACTCAGCACTCATAGCGGCATAACTACTCAAAGATTATTGGTTAACAAGGTTTTATTAAGTGAGGAATGAACTGTGAAACAGCTTCACGGTAACAGTTTAATTTTGGGTGCTACCGCTTTTGTATTTTTGGCAGCTCAACCAGTGTTGGCACAAATTACTCAAATTACTGACGTACAGTTAAATCCAGTTAGTGGTGGCATTAGTGTTGTTTTGAAAACTTCATCAGGCTCGCGCCCGCAAGTTTTCACTACAAAAAGAGGCAAAGCCTTAGTCGCAGATATTATTAATACTCAACTACGTTTACCACAAGGTAATAGTTTCCGCCAAGACAACCCATCTCCAGGAATTACCTCCGTCGAAATTAGTCAATTAGATGCCAATAGTATCCGGGTGATGGTCACTGGTAGTAACAACGCTCCCGACACTCAACCTGTGGTGCGAAAGCAAAATGGAATTAGCCTCAGCTTTAGCCCATCCGCAGGCACTACAGCATCAGCACCAACACCAAGACCAACACAAACAACGCCAACACCTCCAACACCAACAGCATCGCCTCCCGCCCCAGCTCAACCAGGTCAAAAGCCAGACGTTCTTGTTCCTAACCCACAAGTCACGATTGACGGCACACCTGCACAAGCCGCGGGCCCTGGTCAACCTGTAAGTCAAGCTCCACCTTTCTTGCCTAGAGCCGTCGCCCCACCAGTAGGGGATATTGCTATTTCTAATACAGATGCCTCTCCTAGCACTGTTGATTTGGCAACTCAGGAACGTGTACCCCGCCTGGTGCTGCGAGATGCTCCAGTGCGCGAGGTTTTATCACTGCTTGCCCGTGCTGCTAATTTAAACCTGGCTTATGTCGGAGGCGAAACCGCAGGAGCGTCATCTGGTGAAGGTAAACCCACTTCCGGGGGTGATGGTTCGACAATCTCCCTAGATATAGAAAACGAGCCAGTGCAAGATGTGTTTAACTACATCTTGCGCCTGAGTGGTCTAGAAGCTAACCGCAGCGGTCGCACAATTTTTGTCGGGCCTAAACTGCCTAATGCGACTCGTGACATGGTTATGCGTAGCCTGCGACTTAATCAGGTAACAGTGGGAGTCGCCCTGAACTATTTAGTTGGGCTGGGAGCAGAAAGTGCTATTAGTCGCGAGCGACTTGTTACTAGCGTTAATGCTGTACCCGTGGCTGCTGGAGCTACCCCTATCACCCAAACTCAGACAACCACAGAAACCAGATTAGAAACTCAACGAGCAGACTATCAAGACTCAAAACCTTTACTCAGAGGTTTACAGGCATTAGGAGACGAGCGCACCAACTCCCTTACTTTGATTGGCCCTCCCCGGCTGATTGAGATTGCAATGGCTCAACTCACTCAGCTTGATATCCGTCGTCGTCAGGTAGCAGTTAACGTCAAAATTGTTGATGTTAACCTAAATAAAACTGATGACCTTAGTACTAGCTTTTCATTTGGTGTTGATAACACCTATTTTTCCAATGAGAATGGTTCGGCGAATCTAAATTTTAACGGCCCCAGTTCTTTTCCCAGACGCTTTCTTGCTAATTTGACAGCTCAAGTGCAAAATCGCAATGCCAAGATTTTGACTGATCCAACCTTAATTGTACAAGAAGGTCAAACGGCTAATGTTAAGCTGACCCAAGAAGTGGTGGGAAACATTAAGAACGAAATAACTCGTGGTGATGATATTTCCACGCAAACAATTACCACTGAGAAAGCAGAAGTGGGATTAACCTTGGCTGTCAAAATTGATCGAATTGACGATAATGGTTTTGTTTCTTTATCTGTCGCTCCAATTGTTAAAGCACCGCAATCTTCAGAGAATATTAATGTAGGAGAAGGTAGTCAAAGAATATTTTTGGTATCTGAACGTTCACTAAATTCTGGTTTAGTTCGCTTGCGAGATGGACAAACACTGATTCTCAGCGGTATCATTCAAGATGAAGACCGGACAACTGTCTCCAAGATTCCCATTTTGGGTGATCTTCCGCTGATTGGAGCATTATTTAGACAAACAAATAGAGATAATCAGCGTAAAGAGGTAATTGTATTGCTCACGCCTCAGATTATGGATGACACAGAAAACTCCGCTTATGGCTATAATTACACTCCCAGTCCACAGGTGCGGCAAATCCTGGAACGTCGTGGATTAAAGGCTCCGGCGAGGTAATAGAGATGATGAGTAGGTAGATAAGTCACCTTTGGCAAAGGTTCAGATCCCCGACTTTTTTAAGAAGTCAGGGATCTTCTTGTTCAGACTCTCACCAGATACTTCTCTACGAGACGCTCCGAGAACGCTACACTACGTTTCGCTCAGTATGACAAAATACTATTTTTCTCAACTTGGTATTAGTTGTTTAATTCGCTGAAAATCGCGATCGCCTGAGACAATGGTAATATTTTGTCGCAGAGCGATTGCAGCAATCCACAAGTCATTTTCACCAAAACCTAAATCAGTTATTTTAGTTTTTCTGCGCTTACTTTTTTCTGTTGGTGCAAATTGATTGAATAAAGCAGCTTTAAGTTGCCCATAAGTATTAGCAGTTTGCTGATCAATATTAGACCTCTTGCATAAATGCTTAAATTGTCATGTTGAGCGGAGCGAAACATCTCGGAGATTCTTTCCTGCGGAACGCTAAGCGAACCCTCCACTACGTTCTGGTCAGAATGACATTAATAGCTTTCTGACTTTTGCAAGAGGTCTATTATAAATGTAAATACCTCTAATAAAATTTGTTACTAATGCTAAATTACTTTGTTGCCTTTAAGAACGTGCAGCTATATCTATTAATTCTCCATGCACAATGACACAGGTTGAAATTAAACTGTTTTCAACTTCAGCAAGGCGATTTAATATATTTACATTACCTAAAATAGCGAGCCTACTTTTACGCCTTTATTAGTCAAGGAGATTTCCCGGTTTATTCAACAGGCTAGAAAAGATGGGGAAATTGCTACTACCCGTGCTTTTCGTGCTTGGGTGCGACAGGAAATTTCTGGTAGGGAACAGTAAAACGATGACTAAATCTACCTTAATGAGTCGGATTACCCAAAATCCTGGGCAATGTGGAGGTCGCCCCTGTATTCGAGGAATGCGAATCCGTGTTAGTGACATTTTAGAGATGCTGGCTGAAAATGTCAGTCCAGCCGAAATTCTGGAGGATTTTCCTGATTTGGAGCCAGAAGACATCCAAGCTTGTTTGTTATTTGCAGCACGACGGACAGACTTTCCTCGATTGACTGCATGAATATCTGAATTGATGCTCAGCTACCTCCAACCTTGGCAGTTTGGCTAACCAGTACTTTTGCAGTTAATGCTACAGCTTTGAGAGATTTAGGCTTACGAGATGCTAAAGACGCAGAAATATTTAATGCAGCGTGTGCAGCTTTCGCATTCATTATGACGAAAGATAGTGATTTTGTTGATTTAGCTTGTCGGTTATGGACACCTCCACAAATTCTTTGGCTAACTTGTGGCAACGTTACAAATCGTAACCTCCGGCAGATTCTTAGGGCTACATTTCCAGATGCTAAAGAGCGCCTGCGACAAGGTGAAGCGATTATAGAAATTAGTGTAAATGTATAGCGAGCAGTGTTGCGATCGCAGACCTATATTCGTATTTAAATTTTCAGATAGCAGGAAATATTTTATTGAACTCATGACTGGATTTTAGAAAAACTGCTAAATCTAGTTAATAAAACTTTTATATGAGTAATTAAACCTAACAAACCCTGACCAGTTATCTCCTATTCTCCACTCTTCACTTCTCTGTTTTTCTGGCAACAGGGGTTTTTACTAGGTATTTTTTCCTACTTTTTTGGTGTTTTTAGTGAAACAACCACCCTAAAATTACAAAAAATCCTGAAATCTATATAAATTAATGGTTTCATCTATCCACTACAGGCTACAACACCTTAGAATGATTCATTGAAAAGTCGAGCCGATGGGATTTACAGCGATCTTGAGTAAAAATACTCCCAAAGGATGACTTTTGTATTTCTCCAAACAGAGATTTTAGTAAAGATGTATCAAGTACATCCGTAGAGAATCTCAAATAAACCTCAAGGAGTCTCATTATGAACAAAGGTGAATTAGTTGATGCTGTAGCTGAAAAGGCTAGTGTTACCAAAAAACAAGCCGATGCAGTCTTAACAGCCGCTTTAGAAACGATCATCGAAGCTGTTTCCTCTGGCGATAAGGTAACGCTAGTAGGATTCGGTTCGTTTGAATCACGGGAACGTAAAGCCCGTGAAGGTCGAAATCCAAAAACAAATGAGAAAATGGAAATTCCAGCAACAAAAGTGCCTGCCTTCTCGGCAGGAAAGCTGTTTAGAGAAAGGGTAGCACCCCCAAAATCATAGGTTCTGTCTTTGGGAATCTTTTTTTGATGCGGCAACCAGCACACGGGGGAAATTTAGCCTGGGCAGCAGCACTGGCTGGCTGTCCCCGTGATGCTATTCTGGATTTTTCTGCTAGCATCAGCCCGTTGGGGCCGCCAAATAGCGCGATCGCTGCTATTCAGTCCCAAATTGGTAATCTTAAGCACTATCCAGATCCAAATTACAGTGAACTGAGACTAGCTCTCAGTCACTTCCATCAACTGCCGCCTGAGTGGATTCTGCCGGGTAATGGCTCAGCAGAATTACTTACTTTAGCAGGTAGAGAATTAGCGCAATTAGCCGCAGCAATGTTAATCACTCCAGCCTTTGGCGACTACTACCGAACCCTGGCAGCGTACAACGCTAAAGTTCTGGAGTGTCCTTTGTCATTAGTCATTAGTCATACCCTGCGGGAAGCCGCTAAGGCGTCTACGTCATTGATTGCTGACAAAGGACTGTTGCTGAATAATCCACACAATCCGACGGGGAAGCTATTTTCGCGCGACTCAATTTTGCCCTACTTAGAGGAGTTCGCTTTGGTAGTGGTGGATGAGGCGTTTATGGATTTTTTGTCTCCTGATGAGGAACAAAGTCTGATTTCTGTGGTGCAGGAATATCCGAATTTAGTAATATTGCGATCGCTAACGAAATTCTACAGTCTCCCAGGACTAAGGTTAGGATATGCGATCGCTCACCCCGACCGCCTGTCGAAATGGCAGCTATGGCGCGACCCCTGGCCTATAAACACACTGGCGGCTGCGGCTGCAATTGCGGCAATCCAAGATACGGAGTTTCAACAGCAAACCTGGACATGGCTACCACCTGCACGCAGCCAACTCTTTCAGGGTTTAACCTCAATTTCAGGATTGCATCCCCAAGAAAGTGCTGTTAACTTTTTACTGGTTGAATCAAAACAGTCTACTTCGCAGTTGCAGCAGCTATTACTTAAGCATCACCAGATTTTAATCCGCGATTGCCTTAGTTTTAAAGAACTGGGCGATCGCTTTTTCCGGGTTGCTGTACGTTATGAGTCCGATAATCAGCGCTTACTAGCAGGACTACAGTCAGTGCTGAGTCAGGAGTAAGGAGTTTTTTGTCAGTTGATAGGCGTTGTTGTGCCCTTAATGTTAGTTGTTAGTGATTTCTTATTTTCCAATGACCAATGACTACGATGTCGTGATTCTCGGTGGCAGTCTTGCTGGACACTATGCTGCCCTTGCTGCGACCCAACTACGCGCCACAGTTGCCTTGGTCGAATCCCAAGTAAATTACGGATTCATTTATCATCAGGCTATCAACGAAATTAGCAACCTCGCGCAGAATAGAGGTGATGTAGCTGGTTTTGGTATTCACAGCACATGCTTTGATAGTTCACAAACATGCGACAGATACGTGGCATGGCAAGAAGCAATGCAGTACGCTCACGGCGTTGTCTCAAATATCCAAGAACACAATTCTCCCGCCATCCTAGCCGCGCAGGGTGTTGACGTTATCGTTGGCAAAGGTCAATTTCAATCCTCACCTCAACTAGCTTTTGTCGTCAACAATCGCCCACTACGCGCACGTACCTATTTGCTAGCTGGCGGTTCTCGTCCAGCGATTCCAGAGATTGACGGATTGCAAGCCACTGGCTACCTTACCCTATCTGATATTTGGCAATCTTTAAATGGAAGGACATTACCTAAAAATTGGGTAATTATCGGTGGTATTCCTCAAAGTATTGAAATAGCTCAAACTTTAGCAAAGTTAGGTTGTAGCATCACGTTGATAGTCAAATATCCTTATATTCTGCCTCATATTGATCCCGAAATAGCCGTACTACTTCAAGCACAGTTGGAAGTCGATGGCGTGCGCGTACTCACAGAAAAACTAGTAACTCAGGTCAGACGAATTGAGGATAAAAAGTGGGTACAGGCAGGAGATAAAGCGATTGAAACTGATGAGATTTTAGTAGCAACTGGACAACAACCAAATCTTGAATCCCTAAATTTGGCAACAGTAGGCGTGAAATGGCATCAGCGTCGCTTAGTGGTGAATGATAAACTGCAAACTACTAACCAGCGTATTTATGCTTGTGGTGATGTAATTGGTGGTTATGACTTTGCCAATATCGCTAATTGTGAAGCGAAAATCGCTCTGAAAAATGCCCTCTTTTTCCCCAGGCTCAAAGTCAACTATCGATGCATTCCTTGGGCGATATTTTCTCAGCCAATGCTGGCGCAAGTGGGTTTGACAGAAGCGCAAGCAAAACGCCAATTTAGCCGAGATGAAGTTTTAGTTTTGCGGCAATTTTTTAAAACAGTCGCAGCAGCCCAACTGCGGGACGAAACCACTGGTATCTGTAAATTAATTGTGCTACGTAACGGTGAAATTTTGGGAGCTTCAATATTGGGGATAGAAGCTGGGGAGTTAATTAATTTGATTGCCTTGGCAATGTCCCAAAAAATTAAGGTCAGGCATCTAGCAGATTTATCTCCCGTCTATCCCAGTTTCTCAGAAATTCTGGAACAAACTGCAAGAGAGTGGAGTAAGCAAAGGTTAAATAGCAACACTGCTTTGCAAGAGTTTCTAGAAGGTTTCTTCTATTTCCGCCGCAATTGGAATTTGTGAGTGACAGATAGACCATGTAGAGACGTTGCATTGCAACGTCTCTTCCTGAACCGTGTTGCAGCAGAGGGACAGGGGAGCAGGGGATTTTGGAATGCAATAATCAGTCTTTGATACTCGTCAATGGAGCTAAGGACACCGTTAATGAGGCTCAAAACTTCATTAACGAATCTTTGATATTCGTGGATGAATCTTTGATATTCGTGGATGAATCTTTGATATTCGCGGACGAATCTTTGATATTCGCGGATGAATCTTTGATATTCGTGGATGAATCTTTGATATTCGTGGATGAATCTTTGATATTCGCGGACGAATCTTTGATACTCGTTAACAAACATAAAAACTTTGCTCCCCCTGCTCCTCATCTCCCTCTCAGCACTTGTTCAAGTCAAAAAAGCTGCATTACAATCCACACTACCCCTGCTGCTACTAGTGGCACGCTGAGGTTATCTGTGCCGTGAGGCGAAACTGCTTCAGCTAGAGTTGCGAAAGTAGCACTTACTAGAGCCACTAAAAAGGCTTGTCCTAAAACTAAAGGCGTTGCTAGAGGGCTAAGAGATGAACCAGGTAGCAGCAACAGTACCAAGAATATGGCCCCTGTACTCGCTACAAACATTGCTGCTGAACCTTCCCAAGAACGTACAGAATTTCCTACCTGATATTTATGCTGCCCGAAGCGCCTACCAATTAATGCTGCTAAAGCATCGCCCCAGGTCATCGCCATTATCCCAGCTACAGCAATTGGGGCGCTATCTATCGGCCCATCTGGTCGCCACAGTGACCCGAACAGCAATGTCACTGAGACAGCGAAATAAACTGTGCCGGGTGAACTGTCCTCGGTATCCATTGCACCGACAAGTCTGTAGCGATAAAACAGGTAATTAAGTCCGATAAACGTAGCAAAGGGTATAATTCCGATTTTCCAGTTGTTAAATAGCAGCAAGACGCCGAAAACCCACATCCCTGCACCAACATGAATCACTTTGCGCGTCAAATCTGGTTGGACACCAAACAGTCTACGCAGTCCCTCGCCAATGATCAGCAGGCCAAAGGCGTAGATATAGGAGGCTACTAGCCCGATAAAATCATTGTTTGTCATTTGTTGGCGTTTGGCACATCTGCATAATTTGGTCAAATGTTCTTTTTAGTGATCATTTAACACAGCGCGATCGCCTGCATTCGTCCTTCTAACGTATTTTGTAATTATTCCTCATTCACAACTTCTCGCCGGACAAATAAAGCTCGATAAACAGGCTCACCTCGCGACATGACGCTTGTTTCTCGTTCTGTAGGGACTGGTAGCGGATTTTCTGCTAGCCATTCTTCTGTGTTGCTCTGGTAAGCTGGGTGAGCAGCAAAGCGATCGCGCATTTCCACAGCCACAAATTCTATATCTGATTGGAGAAATACAATTCCCCCAACTACGAGATAATTAGCTAATTCCGCCACTAATTCTGGTTGCACTACACGACGTTTAGCGTGGCGAGTTTTAAACCAAGGATCTGGAAATTGAATAGTAACGCGCTGCAAAGTTCCTGTGGGCAGAGAAGATAAAAGCGATTGTAATGAGTTATTCACATTGCAAAACAAATAGTGCAGATTTGTTAAACCCAATTCAAAACGCAACTTATTCGCTTCTGCTACCAGCGGTTCCCGAATTTCCAAACCGAGAAAATTCCAGTTGGATTCTATCTTTGCCGTATCCAATAAAAACCGTCCCTTGGCGCAGCCAATATCTAGATGTAGCGGTTGGTTTGGCTTTGCATAAACTTTTTCCCATTCCAGGGGACTTACTGGCGTTTGATACTTGTTGGCAAGTGGGTTAACATGTTGGCGGACTCGGACAGTTGCCAAAATTTACTCTCCTCTACGTAAAAATTTCCTGTGATCCTCTGAGCTTGAATCGAGTCTCGCCCCCTGATATTCTCCCTTATCAATTTGACAAACCAAAAACTATACTCAACTTGAAAAACGATTACATATTGCCATAACTGACAAGTTACCATCTATTTATTTTTACATTTTTGATTGATTTCACAGATAAATCCAGGGGCTTGTACCATTAATAAGAATTTATGAAATTTTAGATTTTTGATTGATTCCATAGATAAATCTGGAGGTTTGTACCATCAAGGAATTAGCGGTCAAAATGTAGAAAATAGGTTTACTTAATTTTTAATTTTGAGAGACGCTTCAACTCTCTCTTCCGACGTTTATAACTGCGGTGATGTTAAGGTATACTATACTGTGTAATCAATTTTCAATGTATATAAATGTTAAGTAGACACGTTACTCAGCAGGGAAACAAAGCAAAGGTTATACTCTTTGGAAAAGAGTTGTTTTAACCCTCTACTTTTAACATTTTATTAAATCAATGACCCTCAATTTTCGCTTTGCGATCGTAAGTGACTTACATCTTGCGCTTCCCCACACAATCTGGAATCATCCTAGCCGTTTTCATTTGGTGGAAGTTAGTATCCCAGCATTTGAAAGTGTATTAGAACATTTAACACAACTCGATTTAGATTTCGTGTTGCTTCCAGGAGATTTAACTCAGCATGGTGAACCGGAAAACCATACTTGGTTACAACAACGATTAACCCAGCTACCTTTTCCCGTCTATGTTGTTCCTGGTAATCATGACGTTCCTGTGCCAATGGCAAATCAGCAATCAATTGCTTTTGCCGATTTCCCCTACTATTACTCTAAGTCTGGCTATGACAATCCACAGCAAATTTACTACACTCGTCAGTTGTTACCTGGAGTGAGGATAATTGGACTGAATTCTAACTATTTTAATGACCGAGGTGAGCAGGTGGGGCGTTTGGATGCCAAACAGCTAAGGTGGTTAGAAGAGGTGTTAGCGGCGGCTGGGGATGAATTGGTCTTGGTGATGGTGCATCACAATGTTGTTGAGCATTTGCCCAATCAATCGCGTCACCCTATCGGAAATCGCTATATGTTGGAAAATGCACCAGAACTGTTGCAGTTGCTACGACATTATGGAGTCAAGCTGGTATTTACCGGACATTTACATGTTCAGGATATTGCTTGCTCAGAGGGAGTGTATGATATTACCACTGGTTCTCTAGTCAGCTATCCTCATCCTTATCGGGTGTTAGAGTTTCATCGAGATAACTTAGGTAGAGAATGGTTGCAAATTTTATCACATAGGGTAGAGTCAACAGCTGATTTTCCCGAATTGCAACAGTTATCGCGGCAGTGGATGGGCGATCGCTCTTTCCCGTTTATAGTTAAGCTGTTAACTCATCCACCCCTAAACCTCACATTATCCCAAGCAAAAGAACTAGCTCCTAGTTTGCGAGACTTCTGGGCAACTATTGCCAATGGGGATGCTGTTTTTGAATGCCCTCATTTTCCCTTAGAAGTGCGGCGCTATATTCAGACATATAGTGCATTGGCACAGCCTACCGCAGGCGTCGCTACTAGCGGAACTCTGAATTTGATTGACAACAACACCACACTCTTACTGGAAAGGAGTGCTGATTTGGCGGCAAATCCCAAATGCTGAAGTGTAGGCGTGTAAAAAAGTTCTGCCACCAACTGGGCCAATTTCACCGCCACAGAAAAAACCGCCTACGGGGATATCTTGCAGGTAACGCCTAAATAGCTCGGAATCAAAATTGGGTTTGCCATACAGTCCTTCACCTCTTCCCAGACAGGAAAACATCAAGGCAGCTACGGCAGAGGGTTCAGAGTCTCGTTGGTGTTGATAGCTTTGTAAGAGTAATTCTAAGTCTTCGGCGGAGGCTTCGGCATCGCGCAGGTGGAATTGTAGGCGTTGGCCGGGACGGACACGATCGCCAATTGCGATCGCTCCTGCTGTTGGATCTACTCCCAGGATGCCGCGAATTAAAAAGTCTCCCTGTTGCAAAGAAAGCTTAAACTCATCCATTGCCACACCGACAAACAGAGAGTGTTGTGCTAGAGTCTTTTCTTTTTCGCTGAGATTGGCAATTAAATCTCGCAATACTACTAAAGGTACTTGCTCATCCAACTCTAGGATAATATTGCGATCGGCTTTTGTTACCTGCAATGGTTTGCCAATTGGTCGGCATCCTTGGGCGACAATTGTTTCCATAACAATATTGCCACTCAAAGCTATACCAACTGTACCGTCACGATAAAGGCGATCGTTACAAAATAGAGCAATCCTACCACCCACACCCCCGCCACTAGCCTGCCCCCCCACAATCACCGACCCAGGATAGGCAAAATCTAACCCTTGCAATAAGTCGTTAATTCCAGAAGAGAAAGAACTTGACAGCAAGATAAACTGGGGTGTCGGTGATGGTGGTACACCAATCAAATCTAGCCACGCATCTGGCGGACTATCCAAATCGGGTAATTCTTCAGCAATAATATGAAAAACTTGAATTTTCACCCCTGGCAGGTGCGCCAAAGTCAAGCTAATGGCTGGTTCAGCTTCGAGTTCTTGAGTTTGTCCACTAACTGTTGTTCCAATCACACCACCACCACTACAGCCAATTAGCACTGGTACAGAAAGTTTCTCAGCCACCAAGGGTAAGAGTCGGGAATACTCACTTGTAAAAGCAGACGAAATAAATACCAGCCCTAAATCTGGAGGTGCTGTTAACGATGAGACAGCTCGTTCCACCACATCTGTAACAGCTGCTTCCAAAGAATGACGGGTTGATAGGGCGTTTGCCCACTGCATTTGGTCTGCCATGAGTTTTGGACTTTTTTCTCTGTTGACGTTAGTAGTTTTTGATTTTTTATTTTCAGAACAATTGCATCCTACAAGAGTTGACGCCAGCCCTTTATATCTCTTAATCCCAGGAAACTGGAGTTGTTATTCCCTAATATATGCATCTAAATATATTGTATGATTATTCATCTGTAGTACTATGCTCCACAAAATCTTAAAAGATAAAGGTGAATGCAGTATAGATGGGGCAGTGTGCTGTATTAGTATATGGATCATCAGGCTCAAACACTAACTTATCAGCTAAGTGATTAGAATGGTGAGCCATAGAGCCCAAAATAGCCATTTTTGAAGTTTTATACTAGTATTAACAACTCACAACGAGACTAAAGCAATGACCAACATCCAAGAAAAAGCAAACAGCGACATCCAAGAAAAAATCCATGAAGAAGTGGAAGAAGCTCGTGCTGTCTGTGATGCGGCAGGTAGCAACTCACCAGAGTGTGCTGCGGCTTGGGATGCAGTAGAAGAATTACAAGCCGAAGCTTCCCACAAGCGCCAAAGTAAGCCAAAAAACTCTCTAGAACAGTATTGTGATGACAACCCAGAGGCAGCTGAGTGCCGGGTTTACGAAGACTAGATATTTAGTTGGTGAACTTTCTGTTCGTTTGGTCGGCAAGCAACTAAGAGCTATTTACTTAATATCTTGAGTCTTCACGCTACTCCCACACAATATCTCACTTACCCAAAATCATCATCCCCAAGTAGTGTAAACTTGGTGATTCCTCAAGAATTTGGGAGGTTTAAAGATTTTCTTCTAAAGAAACCTCTAGCTTTTAAAAAATGGAGATTTGTGTAGAAGTGCCGGATGCATAGTAGATTAAGATGAGTTTTGAAACTCTCCTTAATACTGCTAAATGTTAAGAACAAGATTTAAGTTGAGTAACTTTTAGTTGCTTGTTTTTGTTTAACAGAGAAATGAGGGATGAAATTTGAAGCAGTAAAATTATCCTCCTTCATCGGCGTCAACTCCTATACTGCCTTTCTTTGGTCATCGGTTAGATATAGCCACAGCACTGTGGCTAGCCTCTAGGCTGTTTGGTTTCATGAAACTGTTATGTAAGATATATAAACTACTAGCTAGCTAATAGCTGACAGCGATCGCAGTTATTGATACTCACTTTTAGCTAAAAGTATTTTATTTATCGTCTGAGAAAAATTATGAATGATATTTGGCTTCGCCCTTTCATCTGGATTGACTACCGACTGGCAGTGTTATTTGCCGTGATTATTCCCCTAATTCTCTTAATTTGGGCATTTGTGCAAAAGGTGGAAGGGATACAACGCTTATTAGGTATTTACTGGCGAGTATCAAGCTTACTAGCAATCACGGTTTATTTAATGATTGCCCAATATCCAGTTAGCTTTATTTCTGGATTGATGGCTCTAATACTGATCCCCATTTCACTGTGGTTCTGGGCAGATTTAAACGATGAGATTGAGTATCAAGCCAGCGGAGCGTTGAAACTGGTTTTTACCTCTTGGCGCTGGGCTATGAGTGTGTATTGTATATTGGGCGCACTAGCTTTTATTCCTTTTTTAGGTTGTGCTTTTTCCCAAAACGTGGCAAGCGCTCCCTATTGTCGCCTCTGGTTCGAGGCCCCATTACTATTCAAGGAATACTTTCATCCTAATACTAAGCCTGGGTTCTTAGGCTTTCTTGCCATAATTAGTTTAGTAGTTTATGTAATCTACTTAAGCTACTTTGTTCTGATAAAGCTGGGCAAGCAGGGACGCTCAGCTACACAACAGTAACCGTCGCTGCACTACTGAAGTATTCAAAATCCAAAGAATGAATTCCATTTGTAAGCGACTGGAACAATATACTGCTAAACGTCAGCAAGAAGTCTTAGTTGTGATGGTGGAAATTGCTGATGAACAAGACAAGATTGTTATTTTTAAAGGCTTTTCCAGTTCTTTGATGCGCCCCACGGCATTTGATGCAGATGTACCTGTGCTGGCAGATGAAGCAACAATTATCAGTATTGACCGCATAGCAAGTCCTTACAATCCCGAAGCACCTCGTTATATTCAACAAGGACTCTCTTGGGAAGATATGCAGGCTCTATTGTTAGAAGTAGGTGTTTAACTAATTACTAATTCGTAATTTAGCCATATCTGAGTTAGAGTTCCCAAACTACTTTACTGGTGATTGCGGTATAAAGCTGCACTGAGTTACAGAGTGGACAGTGCTCAATCTATTTTCGTTTTTAAGACCTGCTTGAAAGGCAGACTATCGTAAGTCCCTAAGCAAAATACATGCTTATTCAGAATCCTTCTATGATTGGAGACAGTTAAAGTCAAAGTAAATTTATGCCAGTTTTAGCAGCTAAATCTTACGTAGAGTATCAAAACGATGCTTATTGGGTAGAAGGAACTCGGATTTCCCTTGACTCGATCGTCTATGCTTTCCAAAAAGGGTTATCGCCTGAAAGCATTGTTCAGTCTTTTCCGTTGCTGACACTCGAACAGGTTTATGGAGTGATCACCTTTTATCTGGCTAATCGCGCTGAGATTGATGCTTATCTGGCAGTCGAGGAAGCAGCATTTGATGCTATGCCCCAACCCCTACAAACCTCTGATCCTGATTTGTACAACAAGCTTATGGCGGCTAAGACAGTAAGACAGCAGGTAGACTTGTGAGCGTTCGATATCAAGCTGATGCTGATTTGAATCAGGCAATCGTAACGGGGGTTTTACGACGAGAACCCTCAATTGATTTCCAAACCGCCTTTGCTGCTGGGTTGAAAGGTGTTAAAGATCCAGAAGTGTTGAAGCTAGCAGCACAACAAGGATATATTCTCGTCAGCCATGATCGCAAAACAATGCCATCAGAGTTTGCTAAGTTCATCACCAGCAATCAAAGCTCAGGAGTTATCATCGTTTATAGAAAGCTACTAATTGAAGTTGTTATTGAGGAACTGCTGCTGATTTGGGCAGTATCTTGTGCAGAAGAGTGGATAAATCGCATTGCAAAGTTACCCCTTTGACCAAATAATTATTAATTGCCTTTTTGAGCCTAAAAAGCAAGCACTTCATCAAAAACTCTCTTCAACTGATCAGTTAAATGACGCTGCGCGAACAATTTTGAAGAATTCTTTTGAATTTAAAAAATGTCCCGTTCTGGATACACGCTCCCTGTATTTGCCTGTGCTGCTGCCGTTGCAGCCTTACACTGGTTACACGATCGCAAACCCTTAAGCATAGTACCAGTAGATTTAATTAAACCAGCTCAAATTGCAGAAATCCCAATTGAACAGGTAGCAGGACTATCTGAAAGTATGGCTTTGGCGATCGCTCACAGTGACCCTGGTGATAATCTTGACTTAACTAGAGATACACCGATTTGGGCAATGGTGGAATGGCGAGAAGAGGGGGAAGAAGCTGTAATTATTCAAGGCGGGGAAGGGATTGGTAGGCAGATGAATGCAGGTGATAAGCCTGCTATTTATGCTTATGCTCATCAGTTGTTACAAGCGAATTTGCAACCGATGCTGGAACCGGGAGAAAAAATTACAGTGACAATTATTTTACCGGAAGGGCGATCGCTTGCTGTTCGTACTTCAAATGCGGCCTTTGGTGTTGTTGAAGGACTTTCGCTGTTGGGTACAAGCGGCATTTCTCAGCCTTTGAGTACACCTGATCAGCTTGCAGCTTTTCGGGCTGAGTTACAAGATAAAGCCAGTCGTTTTGAGAGTTTGGTATTTTGTATCGGAGAGAACGGCCTAGATTTGGCGCGTAAACTAGGTATTGATCCCGAAAAATTAGTAAAAACTGCTAACTGGCTTGGGCCAATGTTGGTAGAAGCTGATGTACTAGGTGTTACAGAAATCTTATTATTTGGCTATCACGGCAAACTGATGAAACTGGCTGGGGGGATTTTTCATACTCATCACCACCTTGCTGATGGACGCCGGGAAATCTTGGCAGCGCACTGCGCCCTAGCTGGGTTAAAGTCGTCAGATATCCAAGTAGTATTTAATAGCGCTACAGCTGAAGCGGCACTGATATACTTACGATCGCTTGATGCTTCCACTGGCAGTGATTGGGTAAACCAAGTTTACAGTGCGATCGCCGAAACTATTGATGCTCGTTCTCAAGAATATATCCAAAGCCATAGTAGTCGAGGTACAGAGGTAACTGTCTGTAGCTCTGTTTTATTTGACCGCGATCGCAAAATTATTGTAAAGAGCCAAACTGCTGCTCTGCTGATGGGAAAACTATGTTAATTTATTATGAATAATCGTAAACAATCCAAATAAATAATTTTTTCAGTAGCCACTCTAGGGTAAGTTTATCGTTTTAATACCATTTCAGACTTATAACCTCAGCAGACGCACTTAAGTTTACGTTTGCACAGATTCTTCATACCATTATCAGCCTGACCAGGCAGCAGAATGGTGGCACGTTAGACACCACGACGATTTATCCTTAACAGACATACATCTACCGGTCATGAATACAGCGGTGACTCTACTAACAGAACAAGCGCCTCAGACATTAGAAAATCTTAAACGGCTTGATCGCCAATTGGTTGTGATTTTGGATTTCGGTTCTCAATATTCTGAACTGATTGCCCGTCGCATCCGCGAAACTCAAGTTTATTCTGAAGTCCTGTCCTATCGTACTACAGCTGCACATTTACGCCAACTCAATCCTAAAGGGATCATTTTCTCTGGTGGGCCGAGTTCAGTTTATGGTGATCACGCTCCCCATTGTGACCCAGAAATCTGGAATTTGGGAATACCTATTTTAGGTGTGTGTTACGGTATGCAGTTGATGGTCAGCCAACTCGGTGGGGAAGTAGCAAAGGCTGAGCGAGGTGAGTACGGCAAAGCCTCATTATACATAGATGATCCCACAGACTTGCTCACCAATGTTGAAGATGGCACTACCATGTGGATGAGTCACGGTGACTCAGTGACGCAAATGCCACCAGGGTTTGAATTGCTGGCACATACAGAAAATACTCCCTGTGCTGCCATTGCAGACCACGAAAAGAAACTTTACGGCGTCCAGTTCCATCCAGAGGTGGTACATTCTATTGGTGGTTTGGCATTAATCCGTAACTTTGTCTACCACATCTGCGATTGTGAACCCACTTGGACAACAGCAGCTTTTGTCGAAGAAGCAATTCGGGAAATTCGCGCCAGAGTTGGCGAAAAGCGGGTATTGTTGGCACTTTCCGGGGGGGTAGATTCTTCTACCTTAGCCTTCTTGCTGCACAAAGCGATCGGCGACCAACTGACTTGTGTGTTTATCGATCAAGGCTTTATGCGTAAATTAGAGCCAGAACGGTTATTGAAACTGTTTCAAGAACAATTTCATATTCCAGTAGAATATGTGAATGCTCGCGATCGCTTTCTGGCGATCGTTGATGGTGTCACAGATCCCGAAGAAAAGCGCCGTCGCATCGGACATGAATTCATCCGTGTATTTGAAGAAACATCCAAACGCCTCGGTCAGTTTGACTATTTGGCTCAAGGCACTCTTTACCCAGATGTGATCGAATCCGCCGACACCAACGTTGATCCTCAAACTGGTGAACGGGTAGCGGTGAAAATCAAGAGCCATCATAATGTTGGTGGGTTGCCCAAAGACCTGCGATTTAAACTAGTGGAACCGCTGCGGAAACTGTTTAAAGATGAAGTCCGCAAAGTTGGGCGTTCTATTGGTCTACCGGAAGAAATTGTTCAACGGCAACCTTTCCCTGGCCCTGGTTTGGCAATTCGGATTCTGGGCGAAGTCACCGCCGAGCGGTTAAACATCTTACGCGATGCCGATTTGATTGTGCGGCAAGAAATTAACCAACGCGGCATGTATCATGATTTCTGGCAAGCGTTTGCTGTGTTACTACCGATTCGCAGTGTCGGAGTTATGGGTGATCAACGTACATACGCATATCCAATTGTCCTGCGGATTGTTACCAGTGAAGATGGCATGACTGCTGATTGGGCGCGTGTGCCTTACGATGTGCTGGAAGTAATTTCCACGCGGATTGTGAATGAGGTCAAAGGTGTTAATCGGGTGGTTTATGACATCACTTCCAAGCCGCCTGGAACTATTGAGTGGGAGTAATCAAGTTTTGGTGTTGAGTTGACTTAACTAAAAGCTGATCACTCTTTTCTGTGGATTAGATTTGCATATTTTAAGAAGGGCAATGCCGACTTAACTCGTTTTCAGTGTCGGTATTGTCTATTTTTTATATTCACAAATAGTATTATTTTTATGACTTACGCAATAGTTACGGAATAACAAACCGCAGAGGACACAGCGAGAAGTCTGAGCGGAGGAAACCTCCGCTCAGAACTTCTCAAGACAGAGGACACAGAGGAATTAGAGTTTGAGAGGTATTTTGCGTAAGTCCTGATTTTGTCAAGTCTATACCCTTGGTTTAATTCTTAAAACCAAATCTTTGTATATAGTTGTGGCACTCTAAAAAAAGATTTAAGTAATGCAAGCGTAAACTTTTAATGCCGTAGTCTAAGCATTGAAACGTTTATCCTGTTAAGTGTGACTAGCTAATGGAGAAGATTCGTGGAATTTTTATCCGATTCAGTTGTGCTATCACGCATGCAGTTTGCACTGACTGCATTATTCCATATGCTTTGGCCTGTCCTAACTACAGGAATGGGGATTTATTTAGTCATCGTTGAAGGACTATGGCTAAAGACTCGTAATCCAGACTATTATCTCCATGCCCGCTTTTGGGCTAAGTTCTACATTCTGAATTTTGGGATTGGTGTAGCAACAGGCATCCCAATGGAATTTCAGTTTGGCACCAATTGGGCACCTTTCTCCGAAGCGGTAGGTAACTTTTTCGGTAGTGTTATCGGTTTTGAGGCCTCTTGGGCATTCATGCTCGAAGCTGCTTTTTTAGGGATTATGTTATTTGGCTGGGAGCGCGTCAATCCTGCTATTCATTATCTTGCTACCATTTTGGTTGCTGTTGGCGCTAACCTCTCAACCCTGTGGATTTTGACAGCAAATTCCTGGATGCAAACTCCAGCGGGTGGAGAAATGGTTAATGGCAAGTTTATTGTCAGCGATTACTTTCAGGCAATTTTAAATCCTTTTATGGTTAATAGTGTGTTGCACATGTTCTTTGCCACACTGGAGACTTCTTTGTTTGTGATTGGTGGAATTAGCGCCTGGTACATTATCCAAAGACGCCATCAAGCTTTCTTTTCACAGTCCTTGAAGATTGCCTTAGCAGCTGCGATCGCTGTTGCTCCTTTACAAATCTACATTGGACATCTGAGCGGTGAACAAGTATATCACTATCAACCCACAAAACTGGCAGCAATGGAAGCCCAATGGGAATCCTCACCTGCTGGACAGCCTGCTGATTGGAGCCTGGTAGCTATACCCAACGAACAGGCACAGAAAAATGATTGGGAAATCACTGTTCCCAATGCGCTGGGATACATTCTGGAATTCAAAAAGAATCTCTCTGAACCAGTACGCGGATTGAAAGAGTGGAAACCAGAGGATCGTCCTCACATGGTAGGTTTAATTTACTACGCTTTTCGCACCATGATTGCCATTGGCTTTTTCTTCGCCGGATTGATGCTGTTGAGTACGCTGCAATGGTTACGTGGCAAGCTTTCAGCAGAAAATATTACCCAGCAGCGATGGTTGATGTGGGCCTGGGTATTCGCGGCTCCTCTAGGATACATCGCTGTAGATTCAGGCTGGATTGTGCGCTGTGTGGGACGACAGCCGTGGACTCTTTACGGGCAAATTCGCACAGTTGATGCTGCTTCTCGTCTACCCGCTAGCAATGTCTTAGTCTCACTAACTAGCTTTGCCATAGTTTACAGCTTTTTATTTGTTGCAGTCTTGTACTTTGGTAGCCGGATTATTCGTAGAGGGCCAAATCTCGACTTGCCAGTACCAGGCGTAGAAATTACCAAACCAGCTGTGGATACTACCCCTGGAGAGTTTGTTCCAGATGAACGCCCTGTAGAAGCACAACAGTAGGTAATTATATGGAGACGCTAAAGTATTTTCTTCCCCAAGTCTGGTTTATAATTTTAGCTCTCTTTTTATTCCTCTATGTAATGCTCGATGGATTTGACTTAGGGGTGGGTATATTATCTCTTACCTCCTCCGATGACGAACGCCGAGGCATCTTAATGACTAGCTTGAGCAATATTTGGGATGCCAACGAAACTTGGCTAGTTTTAATGGCGGGTGGACTTTTTGGTGCATTTCCCTTGGCCTACGGCACGATTTTGAATGCTCTGTACATCCCCATTCTCGTGATGGTGTTTGGGTTCATCTTTCGGGGTGTAGCATTTGAGTTTCGAGAGTTAGCAAACCGCAAGTTATTTTGGAATTTTGCCTTTGGGGCTGGCAGTTTTGCAGCAGCACTTGGTCAAGGATTCGCCCTTGGTGCTGTGCTGAAGGGTATTACAGTTGATCAGGCGGGGCATTTTATCGGCACAACTTGGGACTGGTTGAGCCTACCATCGCTACTGGTGGCTTTGACATTAATTCAGGGATATGTGCTAATTGGTTCGACTTATCTTGTATGGAAAACCACAGGCGAATTACAGGAAACTCACTATAAAACTGCTAAAATTGCTGCTTGGACAACAATGATTGGCGCAATTTTTATCACGATTACGACGCCAATATTTTATGAAAGTGCTAGATTGCGGGTGTTTCAACCACCTCTAGTTTTTATCTTTGCCGTTATTCCTTTGCTGGGGGTAGTGTTGGTTTCGCAACTTCTTAGCAGTCTCAACCGTAAAGAAGAAAGAGCACCTTTCATTTGGACTATTCTCCTGTTTGTACTATCATTTATCGGTTTAGGATTGATTGTCTTTCCCTACATCATTCCCACTGAGATCACTATCTATGAAGCAGCAGCCGATCCCAGTTCGCTGGTGATTATGATCATCTTTATTGGCTTTCTTATCCCCGTGATGCTCTTTTACAATCTCTACCAGTACATTGTTTTCCGAGGTAAAGTTACTGGCGGTAACTACGGGGAATAGATATACAGTTAACAGTAAACAGTTAACAGTAAACAGTTAACATAATTGGGTTTAGGGGAAACCACTAAAGAGGCGAGTACTGATAACTGAAAACTAATAACCCAAAGCTAGTAAACATAATTGGGTTTAGGGGAAACCACTAAGGAGGCGAGTACTGATAACTGAGAACTAATAACCCAAAGCCGATTAGTAACAGACGCTATCTGGCAGGTTTAAATCTCCCAACTGTTTACTGTTCACTGTTCACCAGCACTTAGCACGATTAGGTGTAAATGTGTCACCAGGTTTAAATCCCCCAACTGTTTACTGTTTACTGTTCACTGTTTACTGATTTAACCGCTACATATAAAATGCGAACAATTGCGGAAATTAATGAAAAAATCAGTCGCCAGCGTGCAGTAGTTTTGACGATTGAAGAATTAAAAGCACGAGTTGCAGAAATAGGTATTAACAAAGCTGCGAAGGAAGTAGATATAATTACCACTGGCACTTTTGAGCCAATGGAATCAAGTGGTGCAATTATTAATCTTGGACATACTGACCCGCCAATAAAAATTCGTCGCTGCTGGTTAGATGGTGTTCCAGCATACTCTGGGTTTGGAGCAGTAGATTTATATTTGGGTGCAAGTTGTGCTGTGGAAGTGATGGATGGAGAAGAAATCCGAGAACGCGGCGGTGGTCATGTAATCGAAGATTTGATCGCTGGTAAACCTGTACACGTAAAAGCGCAAGGTCAAGTAACAGATTGTTACCCTAGGGCAACATTTGAAACGACAGTTACTAATGAAACAATAAATCAGTTTTATTTATTCAATCCGCGCAATCTTTATCAAAATTTTATTGTAGGTGTAAATGGGGGCGATCGCTCACTTTTCACCTATCTCGGCCCTTTACAACCGCATCTGGGAAATGCAGTTTACTCAAACCCTGGTGCTATTTCTCCTCTACTCAATGACCCCGATTTGCAACTCATTGGCATTGGCACGCGAATTTTCTTGGGTGGCGGTATCGGTTACGTTGCTTGGGAAGGTACTCAGCACTTTCCTTTACAAAAGCGTCTAGCTAATCGTACTCCAGTTGGGCCGGCTGCGACTTTGGCTTTAATTGGTGATGCCAAACAAATGGATGCTCGTTGGGTGCGGGGTTGTTACTTCAAAAGTTACGGGCCTTCATTGATGTTGGGGGTTGGTGTTCCACTCCCTGTATTAAGTGAAGAAGTAGTAGAACACTGTGCCGTACAAGATAAAGACTTGGTAGCCCCAATAGTGGACTTTTCCATTCCTCGACGTGTCCGTCCCACCTTTGGTTTAGTGAGTTACGCCCAACTTAAGTCTGGGCGTATCACTATTGAAGGCAAAGCTGTACGCGTTGCTCCTCTGGCAAGTTTATTTTTTTCTAGGCAAGTCGCCCTAGAGTTGAAACAGTGGATCGAAGCAGGTACTTTTACCCTCACCGAAGCTGTTTCCCCAATTCCGATGGAGCGATCTTTTTTACCCCAAGATCGCTGGACGGATTTTTGATACTGGGGATTGGGGATTGGGGACTAGGAGGAATAGGAGGAATTATTGAACAAGTCTTCACCCTTCTTTTGCTGTCGCAGTGAGCGAGAAGCTTCTTTTTAAGTTAGCTAATTCCCAATCCCTAATACCTAATCTTCAATCCCTATTCTTGGGTTGGTTTCGGTCGCTTGATCGGCTTAGGAGCGGGTGTTTTGGGTATAGGTTTTGATACCGCAGAAGGGTCGCCGCCTGTTTTCTTGATTGGACGTGGGGTTTCTCCATTGCGTCTGGGGGGGAATGGTTTCCTGCCACCGCCAGCACGAGGAGCGCCTTTGAAAGGTGGTCGGCGTTTTTTGGGTAAATCAGCGATCGCTTCAGCTTTATCTACCACTAATACGTCAGATTCCCTTTTTACTTGGAAGTCCCAGAACTTTCCTACTGCTTTAGTACCAAGTACACCTCTAAGTTTCAACTTAAAATACTTAGGTTTATCAGTTGGTTTACGTGGAGCCTGCTTAATTTTGACCACCAAGCTTTTAGCATCAAAAGACTGGTAAACTACTTCGCCACGAACAGAAAAACCACCATCTGTAATTTCTGATGAGGGGATCTGGGTATTTAGAGTTTCATCATTCTCAGATAAACCATCATCGGGCGTCTGTAACTCTTGTGACTCAGAATGTTCATCTTCTGGTGTTGGCTGTTTAGCGAGATTTTCTGGCTCCCAAACTCCAACAATTTGGAGGTGCAAGGTGTCATTTTCTTGTCTTGTGCGCGGATAAACCACCCACAGATGTTCTTTTTCCAAGTCTAGGTGATTCTTGACTAAGCTCATAATCCGACCTAAAAGGACGGCGTTGAGTTCTACATCATCTGTGGTCAGCAGTGTACCTTGAGTAAATTGTTCGCTGCTAGCATGGTAGCGACCACGAACTAAACCGATCGCTCGGTACTGCATTGGTTCACTGGGAGGTGGAATCGGTTGCTGCCGATTGGCTAAGTTGTCATTTGAGGCATCACTAGAGTTAACGGGCGAATTCTCTAGCTTAGTGACTTTGACTGGTACAGTATTAACATTAGGGGCTGGTTCTATATTAGTTGGGCCCTGGTTAGAGGCAGAAGAATTAGAAGGTTCAGGCAACGGCATCAGGTCGGAATTCATAAAAACTCCTTGCGGCGGAGACACATCCCATTGTGGGATTTTACTAAGGCAGCTGAAAAGAGCGTTTGTGCGGCTGGTGAAAGTATATTTTCTTTCAACAAAGTTACATCAGAGCGCCCTATACAATTCTAAAGACGCTAAATTCATCATTTATATACTAAATGTGTCCTTTAGCGCCTTTACACTAGTTTCGGAAGCATATCATAGCTACAATTCTGGCGGCTCCTCCTAAAGTCATCACTTACTTTAGCAGTGTGGATAGTTATTTGTTATAAAATTCACAGGCAATTGGCGGAATTCCGCAAGGTTTTGGAAATTTTTAACTTTCCAATTTGTGTAAATGATAATGTCATTAGAGTTCAGGAGAAGGACAAAATTGTGTCTCAACCACGCAATCGCTGGATAGTAAAGGTCGTTTTGGTCATAGCAGTTCTTGCTTTTGTGGGTGTTTCCGTAGTTCCCATAATTGGAGCATTTAATAATACGCCACCTTCAAACCAAAATACTTCTAACACCAGAGGCAGCTCACCTTCCTCTGACCAAAAATCACAATTAGCAGACCAAGTACGGGGTTATGAACTGGTTTTACAACGAGAACCAGAAAATCAAACTGCGCTCAAAGGTTTATTACAAGCACGGTTAACATTATTAAGTCAAAAAGCAAAAGGCGAGGTTCAACCGTCTGATATTCAAGCGGTAATTGAACCTTTAGAAAAGTTAGCAAAGCTGAATCCCGAACAGTCAGAATATACAGTGTTGCTTGCTCAAGCAAAACAGCAAATTGGCGACAAGGAAGGAGCGGCTCAAGCTTATCGCTCAATTTTAGCCACGAAACCGGGTGATTTGAATGCTTTGCGAGGAATGGTAACTCTGTTGCTAAGTCAACAACGCCCGGAAGCAGCTATTGGTTTGCTCCAAGATACTCTCTCTAATGCAGCTCAGGCAAATAAAATTCAACCTGGAAGTGTAGATGCGATCGCAGTGCGGGTACTATTGGGAACTGTTCATGCCTCCCAGAAGAATTATCCACAAGCTACCTCTGTATATGATCAGGCAATTCAAAAAGATCCCAAGGATTTTCGTCCTGTTTTGGCAAAGGCAATGCTCTTAAAAGAACAAGGCAAAATCGCAGAAGCAAAACCTTTGTTTGACACTGCCTTGGCTCTAGCACCTGCTCAGTACAAAGACGAAATCAACAAGACAGCAGCATCTCCATCTCCGGCTCCTGCTGTACCTCCTGCTCCTTTACCTGAGAATACGCCGAACTGAGTAGAGACGCGATTAATCGTGTCTCTACAAGTGAGTGGAGGAGTGGGGGAGTGATTTTGAATTGTTCTTTCCCCTCTTCTTGCTCACGCTCCCTCTATGGCCGCAACGACACCAAAGATAAGAAATAGGCATCCACCGGCAAAAGTGAGTTGACGTTCTGAAATCCGACCAGCAATCATTTTGCCCCCGATAACAGCGATCGCAGCACAAATGGCATGACCTAAAATTGCACCCACCGTTACCCCAATTGGGTTATTTCCAGCGGCTAGGGCAATGGTGGCAATTTGCGTGCGATCGCCCCACTCTGCCATAAATGTCAAGACAAAGGCTTCTATTAAAATTGCCAAGGGAGTTTTTCGCTTTGGTAGCTGCAAATCTGCCTGTTCCACCGCTGCTTTTGCCTCTTCTACAACTTCTGTATCACAAGTAGAGGCAGACATTTTACTCGCTTCATACAGTAGCTTAATACCAAAAACAAAAAACAAAGCTATTTCGGCGTAATGAATATAAATTTTTGGCAACAAAGCCGCCGTTTGCCCCAACAGCACCGAGAGGATTGTCATCGCAGCTAAAGCGGCTGTCACTCCTATAAATACCAGTCGCCGCGAGTGATGCATTGCCAAAATCACAGCGATAAAAAATGTTTTATCCCCTAGCTCTGAAACTGTAATTAGTAATAAACCTGCGGTAAAAGCTGTTAACACTCTCTCAAGCTCCTAAAGAATCGTCTACCGATGTGAGCTTGACGAGAGCCAAAAGACCTCACCAAGCGCACACTTATTTGTGTGAACTTAGTGAAGGTCTCGCTTCCAAATATTAATTATTTGCCACCTGAACCAGGCTCATCGCCAGTATGTTGATTCAGATGTACTGGCTTTAAAATTTTTTGCCAGCAGCTACTCCCCTTCTATGCGTTAGTGATCATACCTCTGTTTTAGGTATGAGTCAAGGCAATAGGAAATGGAGAAGGCACTATTTTACTTACGTGGTAAAAATAGATTAGACAAGACTGATAGCAAAATTAAGGTGAACTGCGATCGCCTTATCGCCTTGCAGTGACTAAAAAATTCCCATAGGTCACTCAGAACTAAGCTATATACCCAAAGAGTTAAAAATCAAATTTAAAACAATTTGTGCCAAGCAAGATACAACTATGAGCCAAGTTGTAAAAGAGTTTATAGAAAAATGGGTAATAGAAAATGATTAATCAAAAAATTGGAAAGTTTAAACTATGACTCAAGCTTTACCAAAAACTAAGCTAGTAACCTTTGAAGAATTTGTTCAGTGGAAACCTGACGGCAAACGGTATGAACTGCATGACAGAGTAGTAATCGAAATAGCCCAGCCGACAGGCGATCATGAAGATATTATCGGTTTTTTAGCGCTTGAAATATCTGTCGATATCAAGCGACAAAATATTCCCTGCTTCATACCAAAAACAGCATTAGTAAAACCACCTGAAAATGAATCCGGTTATTCACCAGATATATTAATAATCAATCGCTCCAATCTGATAAATGAACCTCTGTGGAAAAACGAATCTACTGTTACTCAAGGCGCATCAATCAAGATGGTGATTGAGGTAGTTAGTACCAATTGGCGTACTGATTACTACACTAAGCGCGGTGTGTATGAAGAAATTGGGATTCAGGAATATTGGATTGTGGATTACTTAGCTCTGGGTGGTAAGTCATTCATTGGCAATCCCAAACAGCCCACAGTATTGGTTTATTCATTATCAGAGGGTGAATACCAAGTCAGTCAGTTTCATGGCGGGGAAAGCATTATCTCACCCACTTTCCTAGAATTGAATTTGACCGCAGAGCAGATTTTTCAAGCTGGAAATACAACCATATAAAGTTAATACCTACGCTCTTTTGGCTCAAACATAGTAATTGCTACTGGGCGATATTGAATATCAATACCTGCTGGTGAATAGTAAGCCATTGTGTGTTTGAGGAAATTGGCATCGTCTCGCTGGGGATAATCTTCGCGGAAATGAGCGCCACGACTTTCCTGACGATTCAAGGCTGATGCTAAAATTGTTTGCCCGACTACCATCAAACTTCGCAGTTCTAAAGCCTCCACAATTTCTGTATTCCAGCAACTACCTTTGTCATCTAAATAAATTTGCGGATATTGCTGTTGTATCTGTGCTAGTTTTTGCGAACCCTCACGCATTAATTCCTCGGTACGGAAAACGCCGCAGAATTGAGTCATGCAATCTTGGAAGGCTTGACGAATTTGGTAAATGCGGTACTGTCCTGGCTGTTCTAGCAAAGCTTGGATTTGTTGCTGGGCTTCTGTTACATAACGTTGCTCGTCTATAGAGGGCAACTTACGTGTTTGGACATATTGAGCGATCGCAGCTCCAGTTCTCTTGCCATAAACTACACATTCCAGTAGAGAATTACTACCGAGACGATTTGCCCCATGAACAGAAACACAAGATGTTTCACCAGCGGCAAAGAAGCCATCAACTAAACCGTCGCCACTACTGCGGACTTGACCATCGGTGTTAACTGGGATACCGCCCATACAATAGTGAATTGTGGGGCGGACTGGCATCGGCTGAGTTACCGCGTCAACACCCACTAGGCGGTGTGCTTCTTCCCAACAGAAGGGAACACGGCTCATGATTTTTTCTTTGCCCATGTGGCGCAAGTCAAGATAGACAAAGGGGCCACCAGCACTACCATCGGGATGAATACCACGACCTGCGCGAATTTCGTAAGCGATCGCCCGTGAGGTAATATCACGAGGAGCCAATTCCATGCGACTGGGTGCGTAGTTAGCCATAAAGCGATCGCCTTCGCTATTGATTAGATACGCCCCCTCGCCCCGTACTGCCTCGGAAATCAGTACACCTACTGGATATAAACCCGTGGGATGAAATTGGACAAATTCCATATCTTCGAGGGGCAAACCTGCGATCGCAGTCATTGCTAAACCATCACCAGTGGAAGCATAATCGTTTGAGGTAGTGTTATAAACGCGACCATAGCCCCCCGTCGCAAACATCACCGCTTTCGCCCGCAGCACCTCTATATGCCCATCTAAGAGGCTGTACATCACCACGCCTTTGGCCTGACCCTCTTCCAAAATCAGGCGCATGACGTACCACTCTTGATAAACTTGCACACCATAACGTCGCAAGTTATTTACCAATTCGTGCAAAATCGCATGACCGGTCTTATCAGCGGCGTAGCAAGTGCGATTGTGGGAATGTCCACCAAAAGCTCTTTGGGCAATGCGACCATCGCTCAAGCGAGAGAACAAAACACCCATGTGTTCCAAATCAATCACCACATCTGGCGCTTCTTTGACGAGAATTTCTACTGCATCTTGGTCTGCTAAGTAGTCGGAACCCTTGACAGTATCGAAAGCGTGTGCTTCCCAGCTGTCTTCTGAATCAACATTTTTTAGTGAGGCTGCCATACCACCTTGAGCAGCCACCGAGTGGGAACGAATTGGGTGGGTTTTGGCAACCACAGCAATATTTAAGCTGGGGTCAGTACGGGCAATTTCCACAGCAGCGCGACATCCCGCCAATCCGCCCCCAATAATAATCACATCGTGTTCTAGCATAATTAGCCCCCGACTGCAAAAAGCTGCTGTTCTATTGTAGAGACGTGATTCATCAGACAGTGTGTTGTAGAGAAAAGTTTGATGGTCAAAAGCTTACCCTGAGAACTTCCGGGCGTTGCTGAATCAGGGGATGAAATTTGATGTATTGAAGTCTCAAACTCTATTATTCTCTCCCGAAGTTCTGATGCCTGCGGCGGGCTGCGCCAACGGCGGAAGCCGCCGCTCAGACTTCTCTCTGCGTCTTTGCGCCTCTGCGTGTTAGCAAAGCGGGGCGTAGCCCAATAAATCATCCCGCAATTATGCAACGCCAACTTCCGCATCTCTACAAAAAAATTCCCTGCCTATGGACAGGGATATTATTTCAACTTTGGATTTTGTGAAAAGCTCCAAGCAATAGCCAGTATGTTGGTTTTCCAACTCAAATCTGAAAACCACTCAGCTAGCTGCTTGTACAGGCTGTTGCTGAGAAACATTACCGGGTATAGGTTCGGTCTTAGTTCCTGCATCTACAGGAGTTACTTCAATATGATTTAACAATGTAGTGACAAATGCAAACAACAAGAAAGGCAGCGATAGCAGGACGACAAGACCTACCGTTGCTAAAGCATACACTGGTCGCCTAGCACCCATCAGCGCTAAGGCTGAGGCCAAACTTAGGGTAATTGTGATCAACCAAACAATTATTTGACCATAGATATCACCAAAGGTCAGGGTACAGACAAACCGATACTTTTGAATATTACTCGTGGTCATCACATTTGCCTCAAGTCTCTCCTATAGATTCTACGTTAGAGCCACGTTTGGTTTCTAGACAATTTCTAAATATTTTTGCAAGGTTTGTAATATCGCTTTACAATTAACTTTTTTTGTTAATAAACGGGATTTTTCAGTTAACTGTTAATATTTTTTGCGAATGAGCGATGTTACCTACACACCACAAACTATGAAAGATAGCATCAGACGACCCCTAATGAAGATAATATAAATTAGCCCCAATAGTGGTGAGGCACAGCCAAATGGTTTTGACACCTCAACAACTAGACGCCATCATGCCTGACGCTAGTCAGCTATATAGCGATGAGCCGGAAATGGAAAGTTCTCTGCATTATATGCAGCTATTGCTACTTGTCACCTGCTTAGAATGGCTGTGGCGTGATAGAAATGATTACTTTATTGGTGCTAATCTCACCATTTATTTTAGTCGTCAACAACTGCGAAATCGTGATTTTCGTGGCCCTGATTTTTTCTTAGTTAAACACACACAAAAGCATCCCCGCAACTCTTGGGTAGTTTGGGAAGAAGATGGTAAATATCCTAATTTGATTATCGAACTGCTCTCAACCAGCACCGCCGATATAGACCGAAATTTGAAAAAAAATCTGTATCAAGACCGTTTCCATACACCAGAGTATTTCTATTTCTCTCCAGACACTTTAGAATTTGCTGGTTTGCGCCTAGTAGGAAGTGAATATCAAGATATTCTACCCAATGCCAATGGCTGGCGCTGGAGTCAGGAGTTAGATTTATACCTAGGTATAGATTCGGGAAAGCTACGCTACTTTACTTTTGAAGGTGTTTTAGTGCCAACACCAGAAGAAACCGCGTTACAGACACAATTAGAATTACAACAAGAACGCCAACGGGCTGAACGGTTGGCAGAAAGACTGCGATCGCTTGATGTTGATTTAGAATAAGTTAGCGATTATTTCAACTTAAATTCATCAAATTTCACAACCTCTGAATCTGGCTTTCGGGTATCAAAACGATAACTACTTATTGCACCTGTCCCGGTATCAAAGATACTAAAAACCGTAAAATCATTACTGGCAATATAGGGCATTGGTTTACCATCTTCGCCAAGCAAGGGTGCGATCGCTGGTACTATAGGTTCTAAACCATTAGGATTGCCTTGCTTAACATAATCCTCTTGATACCCAGTCGGCACTTCTCGCTTTCTTTCACCCCAAGCAGCACCATAAGTATTACCAACATTAGATGTTTCTAGAAAGTGCATTCCACTGGGACTAGCAAAGCGGTTCCACAAATGGGAATGTCCATAGAATACGAATTGCACATCAGCTGTTTCTAATAAGGGAACAACATCGCGGATAAGATAATCTGCGTCTTTGGGATATTCGTAACGCACTGCCTTGATTTTGCCATCTTCCCGTTCAATTATCTGCACTGGGTCTGTATATGCAGGAACAATATTATCACCCAGAGTGTGGGGTGGATGATGAAACATTACAACTTTGTATTTTGCTTGTTTAAACTCAGGGCTGTTAAGTTCTGCCTTTAACCAATTGTACTGCTTGCTGCCTTTAGCAATTGGCTCATAAATAATCTGTCCATAACCCCATTTTTCAGGATTATTTAAATCTTTTTCTGCTTCTTGATATCTACCTTTATTCTTTCCATCCAAGCTGGGAGTCCGCCACATATTAGTAACGTACAGTACCACCAGACGCACATCACCAAAGCTAACTGCATAATACCTTTTTCCACCCTCTTTACTTTTTGGGAGAGTGAAAATTTCTTCGTAGGTAAAAGTATTAAAAGAACTATCTATCAGTGATTTATCGCTATACAATTTTTGGGCAACTGCACGGGGAATGGTATTATCAAATTCATTGTTTAAACTTCCCGTACTAGCAAACCGTCCCATCACCTCATGATTACCAATGCAAGTAAACATAGGTGCATGTTGAATGATTTTCCCGCCAGTGTAAGTTGTCTTAACGCCATTATGGGTTATTTCATATTTGGCACGACCTTGTAAACCAGGAAACAGCGCACCACCACTATTATCATCAAACCATTCTGAGGCGCGATCTGGCGTATTAACTAAATCACCAGCAAACCATACTCCATCTACTTGTCCAACTGTCTCTACCACTTTTTGCAGATTTGCCGCTGTCATCGGCTTCAACTGGTGGTCTGAGGTCAGCAAAATCTTTAACGGTGTACCTGGTTTTGGGTTGGGTGCAAGGGTAAAAACATCGCTGCTAACACTCTTACCATCTTTCTGCACACTTGTGACACGGTAAGGAACACGCATACCGGGAGTTAAACCAGTCACCTCAGCTTCATGTCGCCAAATGTTGCGTTTAACAGGTTGTTGATATTGTGCGTTTTCGGTTTGGCTTGCTACCCGTGATTGCTGGTCTTCACGTGTACGACTGAGTTGAGTAGTACCTGCTTTGGCGGTTTGCTTGAGATTTTCACCGTAGCTGACTATATGTTTATCACCAGCAAACTCGGTAAACCAAACTACACGTACTGAAGTTTCAGTTGGTAGTTGCAAAAATGGGTCGGTCAGCAGTTGGGGTGCTGATGTCATACTTGTTTGACCAAATGAATGCACGCTTACCAGGGTAAGACATATGACAAGTACAAGCATAGCCATAGAGGGTATTTTACGGCTGCTAAAGCGTCTGAGCATGAGTAATATCATGTCCGGTTAATCACTTATAAAAAAATATGTCTGTCATACTGAGCGGAACGTAGTGTAGAGAAGTATCTCCGAGATGTTTCGCTCCGCTCAACATGACAATTTAAGCATTTATGTAAGAGGTCTATTGCATAAAGCATCTGATTTCAGTATTAAGCTTCACTTACGGGCTTTTCCAAAGGTTTATAAATTTTATCCCATTTTTTGCTGATTTCAGTGATTTTACTGCGGTTGCAAGGCATAGGGTAAATTAAATTTGATTTGTAGTTTTGTTGGTAAAACTAGTTTTAAAAATATCTAATAACGACGCAAATATTGTTTTTAATTATGTTTTTACTGCTAAAAAATAATATTAATAAAGGTAACAAGATACTGCCATTTTAATTTCCAAGTTGAGACTAAAAAATTACTATATATGAGGCTTTGTTTGCTTATTATATAAACTTTGGAAATAACGCAGCAGATTTTAATGTGATTAGCGATAGTTTTTAATATTTTAAAAAATTCAGAATTGCTGCGAGGTGTAAGCCTTGTGGCCAGATTTTGCTGCACTTTTTTAGGAAAAACACACAACTAGCACAGGTTTGATATTTATGTCTGTATTGGAACTGCAACAGTCCGTCTTAAATTCACTCCAAAATCTGAAAAGTCTTGATGCACTTAAAAAATTATTTTGGAGTCAGTTGAACTACGAACGAGTTAATAAGGAGCTTTCTTGTAGAACATTGACTGATGCAGTTGCTAATGAACTTGCAGATGACCCCTTGTTATTAGCATCCGCTTCTCAGGAAACTACAGAAAGACGACCCCGGAGAATTTGAGCGCATTGCCAATTTACCGCATGGTATTCGTACAGCTAAATTTTCTATGCAGCAGAAAGCGACATACGTTTTCTGTGAAGCTTCAGACCCCAATAGACCTGATATCAAAGGCTACCAGCAATTGTTTTTGTTAGACGATGAAGGAAATATAATTTCTAGGGACATTCCTCGCATTCTGGGTACAATTAAAGCTGATTCCACTACTCCTACTTTAGCCCTTCCCAAAGAGCATAACTCTGCTGTAATGCGCGTCAAACGTCAATTTGCAGAAGAAGTGAAGCATTGCCAAGCAGAACGGGAATTTAACCAGCGTTTGACTCAGAGACAACGGTATATTCTACGTGAACTGAGAATATTTTTTAAATCAATTACAGACGAAGAAGTAAAAGGTCAAGTCAATATTTTAGAAAAGGCGTTTCGCGGTTCTATGACTCAAGCAATCAACCGGGAGTTAAATATACTGCGACGTAATGGTTTAATAGGTCAAGAACTGTTCAATCAACTAGTGCAAATTTACCGTCAACATAATATGCACGAGTGGCTGAATAATAATTTTTCTACACTGTCTGAGCCAATTCCTATGATTATTTGTAGTGAAGTTTTGGACAGGTAGAAAATGAACGTAGAGACGTAGCACTGACAAAAAGCGATGAAGGCGCGGGTTAGGGCTGCGGTTTGGACAGGTAGAAAATGAACGTAGAGACGTAGCAGTGCTACGTCTCTACAAGGGTTTCAGTAAACATCTAATGGAAAAGCCTGCTAATCTTTTGGAAAAACCAGCAGGTAAGGCTTATCATTGATCGGAGCGGCGGGATTCGAACCCACGACCTCCACTACCCCAAAGTGGCGCGCTACCAAGCTGCGCTACGCCCCGGTCAGAATTACTATTATATTATAAAACTCTAAGATAATCAAGAGACAAATTTAAAAAACCTTGAGTATTCTAGTGGCTTGCAGCAAACCAGGAACAGCGCCAGCATTCCATTGGCCTTCTGCACACCGTCCTGTGTTCAAAATAAAGCGCAGACTGTAAGCATGAGGATAGCCTTCTACTTCCATCCACAATAAATTGCTCTCGGCTTCACAGGCAATTTTCTCTTCATCCATCAGCTCAGTTGCAAGTTGCTTCATGGTGTCTGCTAACTGTGCCAGTAGACGGCAAAAATCATTCAACTCTGCTTCGGTTAACTCAACTGCCCAATCATCTGTACCTATTAATCCTTGAAATTTTGGTGCATCGGGGTTCCAGCCAATACGCCAACCAGAGCCGCTTTTTACAACACGTTCCATAGTTTAATTTTTTAAACGCGGAGGGGCGCAAAGGTTTAACGCAGAGGGACGCAGAGTTATGTTTTCTCTGTACTACTCACTATTATTGCTGTGCGTGTTAGTCACGTCCTTTTGGTTGAGGTGTGGTGTTGGGGCTGGGGGCTAGCGTGTTTTGGGAATTGGGATTGAATATGTTGACTAATACTTGCACTAGTGCATCTCGCTGGGAGCGATTGAGGCGTGCGATCGCAGCGCGATCGCCTTCTATCGGATTTTGCCGTAATATATCATTACCCGGATACGAGCTGTCATACATAATTTCATTCGCACCCAGGTAATCAGCTAAAGTTAGCTTCCAATCCAAGCGATAAATTGCAGAACGCTCTTTTGTGTAAATGTGATACCTGATTAAGCGACTTACTAAGGTATTGTTTTGGGCAACTTTCCCAGTTTCTTTACTGATATATTTATTTTCCCGTGGGAATTCGGGTAACTGCTGATATACTTGTTGCCAAACATCGCTAGGAGTGATTCTTTGAGCGATCGCGGGTTGAATGCTAAATATATTGGTTGATAATAATTTACTCACCCCTGAATCTAAAATGAGTAAGCTCACTACCATTAAGCCAATCAGTAGTGTTTTTGGCGTAGTGGGGCGTAGCGCGTAGTGAGTTTTAAGTTCTGAGATGATTGACCAAGACAAAAGTTTTATCTCTTTCATATTACAACTATTTTGAGATGAAAGTGCTATCAGTCGTATTTTTACTCAGGACGCGCGAAACGCCCCGCTACCGCTAAAAACACTTTCAACTCAGCACCGTTTTTATATTTCGCCAATAATTTCTGGCTGAGTCAGTTCATCAGACATCTCAATGATTGCCCTTAGCACTGGTTTCATCATGGCATCTTCGGCACTTTCAAAGTCTTCGTAACGGCGACGTTTAGCACGATTTGCCACCTGAACCGTAATGCGGTAGCGATTTGAGGCTGCACTAATCAGATCTTCAGAACGATGCATAATCTGAGACTGAGTTGTCTCGAACTTAGAACGCTTTAGCATAGTTAGTGGTTCTTGGGGTCACTCCCCAGTGTAGCAGCACTGAATCAATCTGTTGCCATCTGCTTAATTGCCAGCAACCTCTCTCTTGATAGAGGCTACGAGCTTCCTAGTCAATTTATAAGTAACTTGTAATACTACATAAATAAAGTAACGCAACCTCATGGCTGATCTTGTGGAAACTGCTGTCAACGCAGGAAATTTTAATACGCTGGTAAAGGCTGTTGAAGCTATCAACCTCACAGAAACTCTTCGGAGTCCTGGCCCTTTCACAGTCTTTGCACCGACTGACGAAGCATTTGCCAAACTGCCAGAGGGTACTTTAGAATCGCTGCTGCAAGACATCCCTAAGCTGAAGAAAGTTGTGACGTATCATGTTGCTTTTGGCGATGTCAGGTCTGATGACTTAGTACAGATTGACGAGGCTCAAACGGTTGAGGGATCAATTGTGGCAATTGAGTCTGCTAACGGCAAAATTAAGGTGAATGACGCCAATGTCCTCAAAACCGATATTCTGACAGACAATGGCGTAATCCACGTTATTGATGCGGTTTTGATGCCTGCAATGGTGGCGGGTAAATAAGGGGTTGGGTACATCTTCAGTAAACAGTAAACAGTAAACAGATGGTGGTGGGGAAATAAGGAATTGGGTATTGGGTATTGGGTACTGGGGATTGGGTATTGGAAAAACTTTTTTCTTGTCCCCAATCCCTAGTCACTAGATCACCAATTCAGTAGACCTTTTGCAAAAGTCAGAAAACTATTAGTGTCATTCTGACTAGAACGTAGTGGAGTGTACCCCTACGCAAAAGCCAAGCTACGCCCTGGTTCCCCAAGAAAGAATCTCCGAGATGTTTCGCTTTGCTCAACATGACAATTTAAGCATTTATGCAAGAGGTTTAGTATTCAAGATGGGGGTGAAAAAACCGATTATTTCGTAGAGACGTTGCATTGCAACGTCTCTACAGTCAACGAAAATTGGTCATTTTACCGCAAAGAAATCGGGTTTTTGCGATTACTGAATCGATGCTCTAGTCGCCAATCACGCCACTTGCTTTCCGACGCAGGGCGACAGGAACGTAGTGGCTCCCCAGTCCCCAATCCCCGTTAGCCTACACCCAGGATGCAACCACTACGTGCAGGAACAGTCAACGTCAACCGCTGAGTTTCTTCACTATTCCACTCAACCTCAGCAGTGCCATATAAAAGCTTGTCAGGTTGAGTATGCATTGCGATATCTACATTCGCTTTTGCTGAAGCTGTACCAGCGTTAACGGCAATAATTAATTCTTCTTTGTCCAAAGTGCGAGCAAAGATGTATAGTTCTCCCTGAGCATATAGAACCTGGTAATCACCTGTACGCAAGGCTGGATAAGTATGACGTAAGGCAATTAATTGGCGGTGAGTATTGAAAATTTCTCGATCCCAATTAGCTTCTAAAGGAAAGCCGCGACGTGAGTCTGGATCTATCGCACCAGGTAAACCAACTTCATCACCATAATAGATGCTGGGAGCACCAGGAAAGGTAAGTACTAGTAGAGTTGACAATTCCACACTGGCTTTATCGCCACCAGCAATGGTCATAAGTCGCGCTGTATCGTGACTTGCTAGCAAATTAAGTTGAGTTAGCTGAATTTCCCAAGGGTAAAGTTGCAGTACTTCTTGGATTTTGGTAGCGTATTCAGCGGCAAATAAAGGGGGATAGGGTTGATAGTCGCGGCTTTGGACTTGTTCTAAGACTACGCGATCGCCAGCCGCAAAGGCAATTGTCGGCCCGGCAAACAAGTAATTCATCACGCCATCAAATTGTGTCCCATCTAGCCACTCACGGGAATCTCCCCAGACTTCCCCAACAATGTAAGCGTCGGGATTGATGGCTTTAACGCGATCGCGAAACTCTTGCCAAAAACCAGGAGTTTTTATTTCAAACGGTACATCCAATCGCCAACCATCTATGCCGAATTTAATCCAATATTCGGCAATTTCCATAATGTATTCCCGCACTTCGGGATTATCATGGTTAAATTCTGGCAATGCCCGATTTCCAGCCCAACCCGCGTAGTTAGCAGGAAACTCCCCATTGTAAGGTGATAGGGGCCAGTTTTCAATTTTGAACCAATTGACCCAAGGGGAATGGGGGCCATTCTCTAAAACATCGTGGAAAAAGAAAAAGCCACGGCTGGAATGGTTAAAAACCCCATCAAGAACGACTTTGATATCTCGTTGATGAGCTGCGTCTAGCAATTCCTTAAAAGCCTCGTTGCCCCCTAGCATCGGGTCAACTAGATAATAATCGTGGGTATGATAGCGGTGATTACTAGCGGATTGAAAAATCGGTGTGAAGTAAATCGCGTTAATTCCTAAATCTTGTATATAGTCTAATTGCTCCAAAATGCCCCATAAATCTCCGCCTTTATAACCTTGGAGTGTAGGCATAGCCTCCCAATCTTCCCAACGGGCTTCATGCAACAGCCGTTTGTGTGGCTGTTTGCTTCTAGCAAAGCGGTCTGGAAAAATTTGATAGAAGACAGCGTGCTTCACCCAGTCTGGTGTTTGAATTTGCATGAATTACTCTTTATACCTTCAGAAGCGATCGTTGCAAATACTAGCTTCTTTGTGGCTCTTACTTATGATAGAAAATTGGGGGATAGTCAATAGTTATTTGTCATTTGTCATTAATTATTCTCTCCCCCTACTCCTCCTGTTTTCCTTGCTATCCTGTTTACTTTTGATTTTTACACAAATGTTATTAGTCTTAAATATTTTGACTAGTTTATATTTGTTGTTTTTAATTTTTACTAATATCATCAATTTTAGTTATTACTTAATAATTCTTGATTATTTCGGACTTAAATTTGTCCGTAACGACTGAGGTAGATACTGGATTAGTCTCATAGCTGATGAAAATTACTAGTAACAGTTGAATGTGGCTGCTCAAAGATGTTGCACTAGCCAGTTAAAAGCACCTTGAGGGAGACATAATCCAGCAATGTGAGTTATACAAAGTTGCATCCAGTCGTAGTTACACAAAAAAACTCAGAATTCAAAATATTGTTTCTTTTAAACTTCTGACTCCCAAAAAATTAAATTTGAGGTAAAAATGAGACACGAAAAACTTTCTCCCGGCTTACTTTTGGCATATCAGGACTATCAAAATGAAGGAGAGCCAGCTTTAATTACGCACAAGCGATCGCTTGGTATAGTTACCTCTAAAAGCACCGTTAAACCTACTAAGAGCGTCATTTTTATCTACTGCGATGCTGAAGCAGACTTGACTTATACATCACAATATGGTATTAAAGTCAATCAAAATACAGGAAGTGTGCGGACAGCTTACTTACCGATAGATGGTTTAGATGCCTTGTCTGAAGAGGCTACTGTCCAGCGCATCAAACCATCACGCAAACTTAAGCTAGCAATGGATGTTGCACCCGGAGTAGTCCATGTGCCGGATTTTAAGAGCAAAACTGGATTAACTGGTAAGGGAGTGATCATCGGCATTATAGACAGTGGTATTGACCCAAAGCACCCTGCGTTTGAGGGACGGATTTTAAGCATTTGGGATCAAACACTGCCAGGCCCAGGAGTAATAGAGGGCAGTTATGGAGCTGAACTTACGGGAGCACAACTGACAATTTCCCAAGATACTGATGGTCATGGCACGCACGTTGCCGGAATTGCCGCCGGTGCTGATACCACTTATGGTGGTGTAGCACCAGACGCAGAGTTGATTATCATCAAGACTGACTTGCAAGATGCTCATATTGCTGATGGCATTCGCTACATTTTCCGAGTAGCAAGTGAGTTAGAACGCCCTGCTGTAGTGAATCTCAGCTTAGGTGGACACGCAGATGGCCACGACGGTAGCGACTCCCTGTCAAAAATCATTGATGCCGAGACTGGCCCTGGACGGATTGTTTGCTGTGCAGCTGGGAACGAGGGCAACGACAATATTCATGGTCAAGCAAACATACCCGCCAACAGTACGCGTGGTATGCGTTTTAATGTTCCTCTAAATCAAGTAGGCATAGTTTGGTTAAATGCTTGGTATTCCAGAAACAGTGAGTTAGAAGTATCGGTGCGCGGCCCCAACGGTTTCGTCACACCCTTCCAAAAAATTATTGCTAATGGCAATCCCACACAGGATTACGATTTGCCAGATGCACAAGTACAAGTAGCGACACCAGGGGCCGACCCAGTTAATGGTGACCACAATTTCTTTGTACAAGTTCGTGGTAAAGGCAAAACGTCAGTACAAGGAGGTATTTGGCAGCTGCGGGTACGTAACACTTCCCCAACCGATACCCGTTTAGATGTGTGGACGCTAGATGATTTGTCGTCAGTGTTTTTTACAGGTCGAAGTATCAAAGATTCAGTGAAAATTGGCTCACCGGGAGCTGCTACCAGTGCAGTTACAGTAGCCGCCTATACTACAAAATGTAATTACACAGATATTGATGCTCAAGCACGAGAAATGGGCATGGAATTACATGGTATTTCTGAGTTCAGCAGTGAAGGCCCTCTGCGGAATCAATCCCAAAAGCCCGATGTGGCAGCACCAGGAGCTATGATCATTTCTGCGCTTTCTTCTAATGCCAATTTTGATCGTTCAATGACGGTTAATTCCAAGTTTGTAGCAATGGCTGGTACAAGCATGGCGACACCGTTCGTCACTGGCTTAATAGCACTGCTGTTACAGCGTGACCCCAAGCTTGACCCGGCTGCTATTAAGGAATTGCTACGTAAAAATAGTTCTATTCCCGGAAAAGCCGCAGGAACATTTGATAATAAATGGGGCTATGGAGTGATTAATGCATTAAATCTGTAATTAGACTGAGAAGGGCGTATATCTAGGTCTGTACAAGGGTAGGCAATGATCACCTATAAATTTGATAGGTTGATTGTAGAGAAAGCTTACAAGTGCCTGCCCTTTTACCAAAGAATTGCTGATGAATTATGAAAAGCTAGACACGGCTCTTGCTACAGCGCTGAATAACGTTCAAGATTCAGAAGAACAGAGTTTGACGGTTTTCATCCATACTGAATCTATTACAGACCCAGCTGCAACTACTGTTTTAGAAAATTTGGGCGTTAGCGGTGTCACCAATGGTCAAGATGTTTTCACCGCAACACTTTCACCAAATGCAATTTCGCAATTATCAGAGCAATCTTGGGTGCAATATTTAACACTGTCGCAAAAATTGCGTTTGATTAAAAAAAGAGATATAGGCAGTTTGGGCGTTTGAAATGATAATTCAAAAATTCGACGTTTAAGACTTAAAAGCCAGCAAATGTATAGAATTCGGTCTTACTGTAAAGCTTTAAGTATTGCTGTTTTCCTCAAAGTTATTTAAGTTTGCACTCAAAAATTATTTTTAGTAAATTGTCTGATTATTTGCTAAGTTTAGCGATCGCCCCCTCATCTTTCATGCCAATTAATACAAATGTTCTGACTAGTTAATCATTGGCAGTGCTATTCATCACTAGTAGCATTTTCTAAAATTCTCTCTTGAGAATCTTCGATCCCCCCTTACCAGCTGCCGCATACAGTCCTAAACTGAAGATGAGAGTTGAAAGGCAGTCGGGAGAATTTTTGTGAAAAAGGTATTATCAATCATTCTTGGCGGTGGTGCGGGTACTAGGCTTTATCCGTTAACCAAACTCCGCGCTAAACCAGCAGTACCAGTAGCAGGGAAGTACCGCTTAATCGATATCCCGGTAAGTAACTGCATAAATTCCGAAATATTCAAAATCTATGTCCTGACACAATTTAACTCAGCTTCTCTAAATCGTCACATTGCTCGTACGTACAACTTTACTGGCTTCAGCGATGGATTTGTAGAAGTGCTAGCTGCACAACAGACGCCAGAAAATCCCAACTGGTTTCAAGGTACAGCCGATGCTGTGCGCCAATACTTATGGCTGATGGAAGAATGGGATGCAGAAGAATATCTGATCCTTTCAGGTGATCATCTCTACCGCATGGATTATCGTCTATTTATCCAGCGCCATAGGGAAACGGGTGCTGATATTACTCTCTCAGTCATCCCCATCGACGAGCGTCGCGCCTCAGATTTTGGTTTGATGAAAATTGACGATTCCGGTAGAGTAATTGACTTTAGCGAAAAACCCAAAGGCGACGCATTAACCAAAATGCGTGTTGATACCAGCGTGCTGGGATTAACAAAAGAACAAGCTCAATTACAGCCATACATCGCCTCAATGGGGATTTATGTCTTTAAGAAAGATGTTTTGTTCAAGTTGTTGAGAGAATCTATAGAACGGACTGATTTTGGTAAAGAAATTATTCCTGATGCCAGTAAAGATTACAACGTTCAAGCATACTTATTTGATGACTACTGGGAAGATATTGGAACAATCGATGCGTTCTATCATGCAAATTTAGAACTGACTCGCCAACCACAACCACCCTTTAGCTTCTACGACGAACAAGCACCAATTTATACTCGTGCTCGTTATCTACCACCGAGTAAACTCTTAGATTGCCACATCACAGAAGCGATTATTGGTGAAGGTTGTATTTTGAAAAACTGTCGCATTCAACATTCAGTTTTAGGAGTGCGATCGCGCATTGAATCTGGTTGCATCATTGAAGAGTCTCTACTCATGGGTGCAGATTTTTACCAACCTTATGTAGAACGCCAATGTAGCTTAGAAAAAGGTGACATTCCTGTAGGCATTGGTACAGACACAATCATCCGCCGTGCGATCGTCGATAAAAACGCCCGCATCGGTCATGATGTCAAGATTATCAATAAAGATAATGTGCAAGAAGCTGACCGCGAAAGTCAAGGTTTCTACATCCGCAGTGGCATCGTTGTTGTGCTGAAAAATGCTGTGATTCCTGATGGGACTATTATTTAGTCAAGAGTAGAGACGCGATTAATCGCGTCTGTACAAGGGTCAAGAGTCAAGGGTCAAGGGTCAAGACTAAATAATTTGGACTTTGGACTGTTAACTCATGACTAAACTGTTATTGCTAATTGGTCTTCCCGGTAGCGGTAAGTCAACTTTGGCAAAACAATTACTAGCAGAATGCCCCCAAATGCAGCTAATTTCTACGGATGTCATTCGGGGGCAACTGTTTGGTTCACAAGCAATTCAGGGCCCCTGGCTGCTGATTTGGCGTGAAATTCAGCGGCAATTTCAGCAAGTCATTACCGCAGATAAGACGGCAATTTATGACGCCACCAACGCCCAGCGACGCCATCGCCGTGAACTCATCGCCTTAGCCCAAGACGTGGGCTTTACTCACATAACTGGGATTTGGGTGGACACGCCAGTTTGGCTGTGTTTGGCACGTAATAAAAGGCGATCGCGCCAGGTTCCTGAAGAAATTATCTTGCGGATGCACCGTCAACTCCGGGATGCTCCCCCAGGACTAGAAGAAGGAATAGACAGCTTAATTCACCTAAAAGGATGGCGAAAGTACGGGAATTGCGCTGACATAGTGAGCAAGAACCACACTTGATTTTCTGTATTGTTTGCTAATTTAAAATCAGAGGATTTTTGTTTGGCATTATACCTGGCAAACAACAAATCTTATATCTTAAAAAAAATATAACGGAATTTCTATAGGAGGCTGGTAGATGGCTGCAACCGACTTTAAAGACTATTACGCTATTTTGGGAGTTAGTAAAACCGCCAGTCCAGAGGAAATTAAACAAGCTTTTCGTAAACTAGCTCGTAAGTTTCACCCTGATGTTAACCCAAACAATAAACAAGCTGAAGCACGCTTCAAGGAAGTTAACGAAGCCTACGAAGTTTTGTCAGACCCAGACAAACGCAAAAAATATGACCAATTTGGTCAATATTGGAAACAGGCTGGTGAAGGTTTCCCATCTGGCGGTGCCGGCGTCGATATGGGTGGCTTTGACTTCAGTCAGTACGGGAATTTTGATGAGTTCATCAATGAATTGCTAGGGCGTTTTGGTGGTAGTACCCCTCGTGGTGGGCGACAAAGCTACTCTTACCGCACTTCTACAGGTGCGCCAAGTGGTTTTGGTGGCTTTAGTGATTTTGGTTTTCAGGATGCAGGTGGGGGCGCTATCCAAGATAGTGAAGTTGCGATCGCTTTGAGTTTTTCAGAAGCGTTTCATGGTGTGCAAAAGCGCTTTAGTTTAGGTAATGAAACATTAGATGTTCGCATTCCCGCAGGAGCCAAACCGGGTACTCGTCTGCGTGTGCGGGGCAAAGGTCAAGTTAACCCAATGACTCAACAACGGGGGGATTTATACTTAAAGGTCGAATTACAACCGCACTCGTTCTTCCAAATTGAAGGCGATAATCTTGTCTGTGAAGTAGCAATCACCCCAGATGAAGCAGCTCTTGGAGCATCTATTGATGTGCCCACACCCGATGGTACAGTTGATGTTAAGTTGCCTGCGGGGGTGCGCTCTGGTCAATCCCTGCGTTTGCGTGGTAAAGGTTGGCCGCTTGCCAAGGGTGGACGTGGCGATCAGTTGGTGAAGGTGGCGATCGTCCCACCAAAAGAACTTAGCCAACAAGAGCGGGAATATTATGAAAAAATTCGGGCTATACGTACTTATAATCCTCGCAGCCATTTGCAACAGGTTAAGCTATGACGATTTTTGCAATGTAGGGACGCGTTAGCATGGCATGAATTAAAATTTAGCGTCTCTACACTTGCTGTCTATGAATTTACTTTAATCTTTAAACTCGCATTCTGCTTTACCATCAAAGGCTTAAAAGCTTCCACTGACAGGGTGACAAAGAGGCTAAAAAGCTGGGTGGATAAATGTCATTTGTAAATATAAATACGCATAAGAAATTGTTTTACTCTTACTACAATTTAAACTAAATCAAATTGTTCTAGTAATGTCTCAACACTGGCGTTGTGATCCAGGAAAGAAAATAAATGCCAGTAGCGAAGTTTTCCTTCTTTATCTAATACTAACTGTGCTGGTAAAGGCGCTCCCAGTGCTTGTCCCACTTGATATGTGCGAAATACTCGACAACTAGGATCACTCAGCAATGGCATTTTTAAACCTAAATCTCTTACAACTATTTGACTCTGCCGTTCGTCGGTACTAGTAATCATTAAAACTTCTACGCCACGATTTTTAAATTGCTCATAGTTTTCATTTAAAGCTTTGATGTGAGGAAAGCAAAAGGGGCAATATTGTTTTTCGGTAAAGATGCGAGTAAAGGCAAGTAATATTGGCTGCTTACCTTGGTAATCAGATAACTTTACTAAGGTTCCATTGGTAATATCCGGCAGTTGGAAATCTGGCGTGTTTACTCCCAATCTGAGTTTATTTCTAGCTGGAACTGGTAAAAAATTATGAAAGAATCGTTCATTTAATAAACCACTAAAATCAGTTGAAGTCAGCATATTTTTCTCCTTGATTATTTCAATACTATTTTACAAAAAAACCACAGATACACACGGGGGTTGATACTGTTTAATATGTATCTGTGTTTATCTGTGGTTATAATGATTGTGCTTTCAACTTCCAGTAGGCTAGGTAGGCTAGGTTGAAGTTAATAGCAAGCGTAATCTAGACAGCAGAGAAGTAAACTTTGGACTTCACTGGGTCAGGAACCATTGTTTGATCACCTGGTTGCCAACCGGCTGGGCAAACTTCGTCTGGATGAGACTGAACGTACTGAATTGCTTGCAATGTCCGCAGGGTTTCATCGACACTACGACCAAAAGCTAAGTTGTTGATAGTGGCGTGCTGTATGATACCATCTTTGTCGATGATGAATAGACCACGCAAGGCAATGCCTGCTGCTGGGTCAAGGACATTATAAGCGGCGCTAATTTCTTTCTTAATGTCAGAGACTAGAGGATAATTCAGGTCGCCGACTCCACCAGACTTGCGATCAGTTTGAATCCAAGCGAGGTGAGAGAATTCGCTATCTACGGAAGCCCCAAGGACTTCTGTATTGATTTTCTTGAATTCTTCGTAGCGATCGCTAAATGCTGTGATTTCAGTGGGACAAACAAAGGTAAAGTCTAGGGGATAGAAAAACAGGATGACATACTTACCGCGATAGTCGGAAAGTTTGATTGTCTTAAATTCCTGATCTACCACAGCCGTTGCTGTGAAATCGGGAGCCTGTTGACCAACGCGAAGGCTTCCTTCTGTTCCGTAAGTGAGGGACATGAACTTATTTCTCCTTCAACTTATATCCATTTAGTAGCGTCGGAATTCGGGTAAGTTTTACTCACCCGTCTGCGCTCTCACAGTTTAATTACGATCTGTTACGACTATATCATAGTCATAACGATTTTGAGTAGCAAATGGCTGATTTAGATACAAGAGAATGGTTGCTTACCAATGGCTTAGGAAGTTTTGCCAGTGGTACGGTTTCTGATGTTCGTACACGCACTTATCACGGTTGGCTATTTGCCGCTACAAACCCGCCTTCTGGGCGTACTCTGCTGATTTCCCACTTAGAAGCTAGCTTGGAAGTACTAGGGGACGTTGTGGCTCTGGGGACAAATTTTTGGAGCAATCGTCAGATTGAGCCGACGGGCTATGAATTGCTACGCTGTTTTGATATTAACCCAGTTCCAAAATGGATTTGGGGCAAGAATAATTGGCAGCTAACTAGACAATTGGTAATGCCTTACGGGTTGGTAGGGACTGGGGACTGGGGACTAGGGGGACAAGAGAAACAAAGACAAGGAGGGTCTTTTCTTAATTCCCAATCCCCATTGCCCCTTATCCCCAACGGGGGCCCCGAGTTCCCCAATACCCAATTTTGCCATCGGATTTTGATTCAGTATCGCTATGAGGGAATTGACGCGGCGATTTTACGCCTGCGACTACTAATCGCCGATCGCGACTTTCACCGTCAGCAAACTGCCAGTCCAGAATTACAGTTCTCGCAATTGCTAGGGCAAAAACAAGTCTGTCTACAAGCGATAAATTCTGGGCACTTCGGCACAACTTGGCACTTGCGCTGGACACAAGGAAACTATCAGCCAGACGCAGTTTGGTATTGGAATTATGGATTACCAGAAGAGACGCAACGGGGATTAAGCGATCGCGAAGACCTCTACAGCCCTGGTTACTTGAGTGTCGCTCTCCAGCCGGGAGATACAGTGACTCTAGAAGCACGGGTAGGTTTTCCCGATCCATTGGCAGATATTCTTACCCCTGAAACCTTTGCAGAAGCAGTGGAAGCAGAGCAAGAACGACTCTCTCAGATTTTTGGATGGGAGAAAGAAAAGGAGCAAAAGCAGAGAAAGGAAGAGGGGGGGAAAGAACAATTAGAAATTACTTCCCCACTTCTCCAGTCTCTAACCTGGCAGCAACTACTTAAAGCAGGCGATCAATTTATCGTCTATCGAGCTTCAATTGCTGGCCCTACAATCATTGCTGGTTATCACTGGTTTGATGACTGGGGGCGTGATACTTTGATTGCCTTACCGGGGTTAGCGCTAGTTCCACAGCGCTTCGATCTGGCAAAAGGACTATTGCGAACTTTTGGGCATTACTGTCGCAACGGTTTAATTCCCAATACATTTCCTGATGTCGATGGCGAACCGTCTTATAACAGTATTGATGCAGCACTGTGGTGGATTGAAACTTTAGGACTTTATTTAGAAGCTACCCAAGACTGGCAATTTCTGGCAGAGCAATTCCCCATAGTTCAGCAAATCCACAAAGCTTTTGTCGGTGGTACACGCTACAATATTCAAGCTGATGCCACTGATGGGCTGGTTGGTTGGGATGCTCGTAGTGTAGCCCTTACCTGGATGGATGTGGTGATTGGGGCGGAGCCTGTCACTCCTCGTTGCGGAAAGCCTGTGGAAATCAACGCGCTGTGGTATTCTGCTTTATGTTGGGTTAGTCAGTGGGCAGAACGCCTGAGCCAGCTACAATTTGGCGAACCAGTGCGTTTGGCTAAGCAATCACAGCGTTATGCCCAGCAAGCACAACAAGTGAAACTCTCTCTACAAAAGTTTTGGAATCCTCAGCTAGGCTACTTGTACGATACTATCGAACCGGACGATCGCCGAAATTTTCAAATTCGTCCCAATGCTGTTTTGGCCCTGTCGCTGCACCATTGTGGGTTTTCTCCACAGCAAGGGTGTCAGATATTGGATCTAGCAACCACCAGCTTGCTTACTCCCTATGGTCTTCGTAGCCTTGATCCAGGCGATCCAGAATACATAGGCAAGTGCGCTGGCGGCCCCCATGATCGCGATCGCGCCTATCACCAAGGTACTGTTTGGAGTTGGCTGATTGGCCCTTATATTCGTGCTTGGCAAAGGTTTTACCCAAATCAACCACTACCTTTTGATTGGCAACCCCTGCTGAATCATTTCCTATCTGGTGCTTGTCTTGGCTCTATTTCTGAGATTTTTGATGGTGACTCGCCTCATACACCCAGAGGTGCGATCGCTCAAGCTTGGTCGGTTGCTGAAGTGATCCGCCACTTACCTTGATTTGGGGTTTGAGTTCAAAACCCAGGCTTAAAAACTTTTAAATGGCTCAGGTCGGATTTGAACCAACGACCCCAGGCTTATGAGTCCCGTGCTCTAACCAACTGAGCTACTGAGCCAGATTTATTTACATCGTTATCTAATATAGCATACAAATCTGGTCAAGGCTAGCCTATTTAGCGATGAATTTTTCTATTACTAATACCAATTCAATTAATGATTGCAACAAATTCTCTGTACAGAAGATTCTTTTTTCAAAATGGCATAATTCTGTTGTTGTTGAAATGATAGACAGCAAAAGAGGGAGGTAAACTCCCTCAACAAACAAAGCAATTTTTTAGATAGAGACAGTCAATAATTACAGACGTTCTTGGGGAAGCATGGCTATTGGGTTAACTGCGCCTTTGCCTGATGCATGAATTTCAAAATGGCTATGTGGGCCAGTGCTGTGCCCAGTGGAACCCATTAAAGCAATTGTTGATCCTTGGCTTACCTGCTGACCAGGTTGCACCAGAATCTTGCTGTTATGAGCATAGCGAGTCATGCTACCGTCAGGATGGCGGATTTCGACAAGTTTGCCGTAGCCACCACTGTTCCAGCCAGCTTTTTCTACTGTCCCTTCAGCTGAGGCAATAATCGGCGTACCAGTGGAGTTAGCAATATCAATTCCTTTGTGCATTCTTCCCCAGCGCCAGCCATAGCCAGAAGTAAGAACACCCTTCGCTGGCCAAGTAAAAGCTACAGACGAAGTAGATGGGGGGGGTAGAGTTTCGTCAATTGACCTAGGTAGGTATTGATCTACTGCTGCTAAAGGCGGTATCGGTAGCTGTGGAGAAACGGTAGTTCCTCGCATCCTTCCTAAAGAATCAGAGGAGTTTACACCAGTCGATGGCGTTGCTATCTTCTTCGTGCTAGATGGAGTACGGGAGGGAGTCCACTGACTAGCAGACCCTAGATTCGGTAGATTCGGCAAGAACTCTGGATTTACTGGTTCGCTAGTGGGTCTAGCAGCACGGAATTGAGGCTTAACGGGTTGGGTGCTATAGGTTGTATTCCCAATGGGTGTCGGAACTGGAATCGGTATCGCCAGATTAGTTGGTCGAGAAGCAAAGTTAGATACTGGACTGAGATTATTAGCACTAGAAACCGGAATCTGTACCGCAGCAATATTATTGGTTTCGGTAGCTTCCGGCACAACTAAGTTTCCAGACTGTTGAGCGCGATATTTCTCTTGTAATCTCTGGATTTCCGCTTGTAAGCTTTGCAGACGTTCATTTTTTGCCCTTGCTACCTTCTGAGCCGGTTTTTTAGGCAGTTGTATTTCGGCAAAAGTTGTTGGTGGAATATCTCCACCGACGCCACGAGAAGTTGCGGCATTAGAAGATGTTTTTGGAGCGATATTAGTATTTGCCTGAATCCGATTGTTCGCAGTTACCGATGTAGGGACGGGAATACTGCTGTTGTCGGCAATAACTGGTAGTTGTGAAGCAACAGGTAGGTTTAAGTTGACGCCAGCTGTGTTCACAGGGGTAGTAGCTACTCTGGCAGTAGTGTTACTGGACTCCCTAAAACTGGGCTTAAACGATACAGCTGTGTCAACTTGAGCAGTGGGAATAATCAGTTTTTGACTGATTTGCAATTGGTTGGGGTTGTTGAGACTATTTACCTTGACTAGTTCTGATACTGAAGTGCCATGATGGTTAGCGATCGCTGCTAGTGTATCTCCAGGCTTAACTTCGTATGCTGTTGAGGCTGATGCCACAACTGTTGGTGTAGCTGGTGTAGGTGTTGTTACTTGCTGAACTGAAGCATTTGTCTCTTGCTTCTGTTTTAACCTCGATATCAGATTGGCTTTGCTTGCATCGGCCGCTATTTCTGATTGGGCTAATACAGTTTTCTCAACTACAGTCGATGACTGTGCCAACTCAATACCAGCATATTGTGATAAATTTTTGCTCTCCCCAGACCGCAGCTCCGCCAGGCTCTTTCTTAAACGGTTCGATTTTTCTTGTAAGCGATTTAGTGCAAACTCTTGTTGTGCTTTAAGTTGTGCATTAATTTCTCCGTTTGCTGTGTCAGATGCCACTGCTTGCGGTCGAGCAGTCAGGGATGTGTTTCTACCATTGTCAGTGCTAGAGGATTTTTGTGTCGTCTCAGATAGCTTGTTGACTGTTTGAAAATCGGTATTAACTGAAGTATTGCTTAGTCCCTGTGCTACTTGAGATTTTAAGTAGATGGAATTTTTATAAGTTGTTGGGGAAAGTGTTTCTGATACAGGAACTTGTACAGACATTCCACTTGCCACAACTTGCCATTTAGCTTCAAGCCCAGGCACTTGTGAAACTGCCGTTGGTTCCACTATGACAGGATTTTCAGGCACGCTCGCTGATGAGACGGCTCGGGACTCCAGCTTTGTGGAGGCAAATTTCACCTCAGTGTCAGGAGCAGCCGGAATTGTTGAGGTTGCCTTTTGGCTACCTACAGGCGCAGCTGCTTGGGCTTGATCGCTTTGTCGAGTCACCAAAAGGCTGGTTGCTCCCATAGAGATTGCCAAGCCAATCATGGCAGCTTTTGTCCGCACCCGGCGGTTAACTTTTGGATTAATCACATTTAGCTGTTCTACCGGGGCATCATCGCTACTAGGGGTATTTTCCAACACAGCCTTCACTCTCTTTTTCAATGCTCGTTTCAAAGACGACCTCCTATGATCACTAGCGCTTAACTGATCTCGATTTTTCAGCTGGATACTAGTCAATGATTTAGATCACAACGAACGATAGATCAAGATCACAATTCACCAGAGATGCTTAAGCAAGATTAACCTGCTTCTCTGATTTAGACAAGTTTACACTTATTCGCAAAACTTAAAGTTGCTGTGCTTAACTTGTCCGAACCACTCCTCACACATTTGTTTTTGCTTTTTGCAGTTGTCCGCGCTTGTCTTGCTTCAATTGCGGAGACTGGACAAACACACATTTGCCAAGTCCACTGTCGCTGCCAGGAATTAAACTGCGGCGACTTCTGGAAAAGCGTTGTCCTCTGCTGTAGATATCTTCAAGATATTTCTACCAAATCCGTCTTCCCAACACGAGACTTTACGTTGATTATTCCCTAAAAAACAACCGTATGAACTCCCAGCTACTTTTGGGCTAATTTCCCAAGCTCATCGAGTCAAAATAGCTGAAATATATCATAAGACTGGGTTTTCCCGGTTTTGTTCCTGAATTTGGGATGATTCAAATTCATCAAAATCTATCATTCAAATTTGGTATTGCCCCGAATTTTATATACAAATTTCTTATAATATCCTCCCCATATTCGTAAGTATCTTCTACTACAATTTGACCATAAATTTCAATTTAAGTATATTAACCAAGATTATTGCTGTAACAAAAGAGATGTTTGCAGCTAAAACTCACTTGCTCAGTAAATTTCTGGTATAATTTAGGTATTTACACTTAAGAAAATCGCTAATAACGTTAAAAATTATTGTAAATAACCTAACTGGCGGCGGGCTTCAAACAAACCAATTGCGACACTTACTGATAGATTTAAGCTGCGAACTCCTGGTTGGGCCATGGGAATGTATAAATTAGCGTCAGTTGCGGAGAGGACGCTTGGTGGTAAACCTGTAGTTTCACTACCAAACAGTAGCCAATCATCTGCTTGAAACTGAAAGCTGACGTAATTAAAACTTCCATTGACCGTGAAACCTAACCATCTTCCTCCACGCTCTTGATGTATGATTTTAAACGCTTCTAGCGATTCATGATAGTGCAGCTTGACATATGGCCAGTAATCCAAACCAGCTCTTTTAAGGTAGCGATCGCTAATTTCAAATCCTAAAGGGCCCACCAAATGCAATTCCGTACCTGTAGCGGCACAAGTTCGAGCAATATTACCTGTGTTGGGAGGGATTTGCGGGTTAACTAAGACTACCTGAGGCATTGTTGGGGAAACTTACGTATTGTATAAAATAATGTATTGTGAATGTTAAATCTACCAAAGGGTAGAGGTGATATATAGGTTTTATTAATAATCACCAAGCGATCGCCATCGATTAGATTTTTAAAATAGACAATAAATAATCCCAAAACATTATCTGACAGTGTGCTGAAACAACTACATAATGTAGTTGCCAGGATGTCTAACAGTAAACAGTAAACATGATTGAGTTTAAGGAGAACTGCTAAGGGGGCAATCACTTCCAACTGAACAACTAATAACCCAAAGCCGACTAGTAGGCACTATCTGGCGGATTTAAATCCCCACCTGTTTACTGTTTACCGTTTACTGTTCACTGATTTAAGAGGGCGAGTACTTACAACTGAACACTAATATCCCAAAGCCGATTAGTGTTAGGCACTATCTGGCGGGTTTAAATCCCCCACCTGTTTACTGTTTACCGTTTACTGTTCACTGATTTAAGAAATACTAGCAACTTCAAGAAAATATACCATTTGTTAGATGGCAGAAGATGTTAAGCCATCAAGGACGAACACAATTTGTTTTCGAGTTCGATTTCGCGTTCTTGGGTGGCAACAATAGCCTGAGTGATGACGCGCTGAGTGTCAAAACCAACTGCATGTAACTGCAACCACTGTTGGGCTTCATTACCTTCGCGGAGGATTTTGTTTATGGGGGAAAGGAAACAGCTAAAGTTATTTTGTTTAGCGATCGCCCAAACGTCCTGGTAGATTTCAGCAATCCAATCTCTAGCTAAAATGCTTCTACCATCTTGCCAATGTGTGAGATGGGCATCAAGACTAGCTGTAGCAGCAGCAGTTTCGTTATTAGTAGCCAGGGTAATTAATTCTTCGGGAGAGAAGGTACTTTGGCTTAATGGGTCAATGCTGGGATTTGCGATTATTTGTAATAAACGCGCTTCTAATAAGGCACAAATCGCCAACAAGGCAATTGGATCTGTGACTAAATCGCAAATCCGCAGTTCTAAGCGATTTAGGTCATAGGGGCGGCGATCGCCATTTGGTCGTACTGATGTCCACAGATGCCGCACGTTTTGCATTGTACCGATAGCCAGTTGATGTTCTACCCACCGAATATGATCGGCGTGGCTGGCAAATAACGGTACATGGGTGGGTGTTTGTGGGAAGACGCCCCAACGGGTGGAGTGATAGCCAGTAGCTTTGCCATCAAGAAAGGGAGATGAGGCACTGAGGGCAACAAATAGGGGTGCTTCTGTACGGATCACCCGACACGCCCGCATTAATACTTCTGGGTCACTGATGCCTATATTGATATGTACGCTGGCGGTGACTACTTTAGTGCCGTAGGTGTTCTCGATGTAGTCGTGATAGGGATTAGTTGGATCGGAACGCAAAAAGCGATCGCTACCACCCAAAGACAGGGTACTCCCCGGTATCAAGGTGTAATCGCCCAGACGGTTGAGGTAATTTCGCAACTCCCGCCGAGGACGCAGTAAGGCACACAATAGGTTCTCATAATTATGGGATGGTTGAGTTATGTATTCTACGTTGCGGCTATCTGGCTCACGCACAAATCCATCCAAATCTGCGACAATTTTGTCGGAGAGACCAACGATTTCACCTTGAGGTGTGCCAGTGTACATCTCAATCTCAAAGCCTTTCGATAAGACCACTTTAAATTACTCCTTGGCTCTCCCAGCTTATAAATTGTATCAAATTAAACGAATCTCTGCATATACATCTAAGTGAATAAGAAAGTTAAAAATTAGTTACGCAAGAAGTTAGAAAGATAGTTTTTATTTTCTCTCCAAAGAATGATGAATACTAGCAGGAGAAAAAATCAACTTTATAATTTATAATGTACAGACCATAATTAATCCCTCATTTAAAATTGACTTAGCTTTTCTTATTTCTCTTTACTTTATTCTCTACTTGTCCTCTCTTTACCTTTGGCTCATTTTCTTCTTGCTCTCGCTGCTGAGGTAAAGCATGTTGCAAGATAAAATTAGCCGGGGAATTACTTGTTTGGGTAATGTTGAGACGTAAAAATTGCACCCACACTTCATTAGTGAGTAAGTTTAAAGCAGCTTCGGGATTATTAGTTGCGATCGCGCCTATAATTTTACGCCATTCTTGTTGTAATGAATCGATAAAAGCTGATTCAATAGAAACTCTACTGAGCAATGAAAGCGCTATTTGAATACTTTTTAAATAAGCTTGTATATTCTGCAACCTTAACCCCGGAAGTAGAAGATTCAACCACACACTGAGAAGTTCTAACCAGTTGTTCTGCTCTATTTTTTGAAGTGCCATATCTTCCATACCTAGCGCACCCCAAATGTATAAAGGCTCCATAGCTAGTTGTAAATCGCGGTTTTTGAGAGCATTTTCCCATAACTTTTGAGCATGATTTTGGCAACGATTCGCAAGAAATTCGTAGGCTTCCTGAACTTGCTGGGGAATTGTAACTTTATAGACTGATTCACCTCTTGGTAAATAGTCACCACGATAAAAAAGCCAGTTATAAGATCCGCAAAGATGGATTTTTCGATCAACTATTATTTCTTTGATGTGAGAATTTCCCAACCAAAAAACCTGTACACATGGCAAACCATCAGGAGTTTTTATTGTTCGCAGTTTTTTCTCTATTTCTGGTGGAATTGGTTTTTCTTCATCTTCTTGTTGCTGTGCAATTCCATATCCAATTAAAACCCAAACTCCACGGTTTGCCAATTTTTGTAGCAGACTCAAGAATTTATCATCTATAACTGCTTGAGTTATCCAAGGTGAATAGATCAGAATTTGATGTTTAGCTGAATTTAGCACTTCTGAAAAAGCTTGAGAAATTTGTCCATCGCGTAACTGTATCGCTGTACCTTTTTCTGAATAACTATTCGGTATGATATGCCCTAATGCCTGCTGACGAATCTTTTCGAGCCTCACCTCAATTTCTAAGTTTTTTTGATTTAGAATTGCTTGGCGTTCAAAATTGATGGTTTCATCTGACAATTCACACAGCGATCGCAAGGATATACCTTCAGCTTGTAGTGATTCCAGCCAACTTGATGCCGATTCTAAAATTTGCTTGCCATTTCTTAATTGGATGCTCAATTTATCTTCAATAACATCGAAGAAGATAAAAAGTGATATTTGTTTCTCAATCGTTTGATTTGCACCTATTACTCTACAGGAAGTAACAATTTTTCCCTCTTCTGGGATGTGAAATCCTAAACCTGAATCTTGAATATATTGTTGTATTTCTGCAAGTGGTAATGTAGAAATATCAGTAGTTGTATGATCAATAGTTATAAATTTTGCTAAATCAGGTTGGTTTAGTGAAATATTATTTAAAGGTTCAGACTGAAAAGTCAGCTTTTTATTTAGAGGATCTGAAATAGCATAAATCTGTACAGAATATGGAGGCTGTGGTACAGAACCTTTTTCATAAAATAAACGACCTTCAGGGGTAACTGTAATTGGGGATGTTGCTGACAAAGTTTGTAATGCCCGCAGATTTGCAGTTGTACTACGGACGAATATAGGATCAAGCCCAAGTACAGATGCTAATTCGTCTTCTGTTGGTGGCGGGTTAAATTCAATCCCAGCACGGATAATAAATTCTTCGAGTATGTTAAATTCTCGTGGTTCTTTGATAGTTATTTCTACACGATTTTGACATAAATTATAACGAAATTGACGCGCTGCTAAAACCGATAAACTAGGAATTTGAGCTTCAATTTCGTCTACCAAATTCTTGAGATTGTCATCAATAGGTTTAGCTGAAGAACCAAGAAACATCAACAAAATAAGATTAAATAATTTAGCTTGTAAAAATACTTGTAACCCATAAGGCAAACTACTTTTATGCTTTCAACAGGCTTTGACGACGACTAGCCCACCAAGCAAATCCAGCGCCAGTCACAAACATTAGTAGACTATAAATTGCCGCAGGAATGGCCATTGTGGGAGCATTCAGCAGCGTAGGGGTAGAAGCGATCGCGATCGCCAAAGTCCCATTTTGAATTCCTACTTCTACTGTAATTGCTGTAGTGCATTTTTCTCCTAATCGGGTTAAAGTAGCGATCGCAAAACCTAAAGCCATTGCTACCACATTCAAAACCAGAGTTGCCCAGCCCACATCTATTACATAAGAAATAAAATTATTCCGTTCTCGCAGCAACACCCCAGTAATTACCACCGCCAGGAAAAATAAAGACAGCCACTTCACAGGTTTATCTGCCTTGTCTGCCAATCCGGGTGCATAATGCTTGGCTATCATCCCAATAGCTACGGGTAAAAGTGTAATCACTGCAATTTGCAAAACAGTACTTAAGAAAGGTAACTGTAGCGTTGTTCCTTCCCCTAAAAATGTCTGCATTGAAAAATTGATTACTAGAGGAATCGTAAAAACCGTAATCAAACTACTAATAGCTGTTAGCGTTACAGAAAGAGCAACATCACCCCCAGCCAAAAACGTAATCATATTAGAAGTAGGGCCACCGGGGCAGGCTGCTAAAATCATCACACCTACCGCTAATTGTGGGGCAAGAGGAAACACCGACGCAATGCCAAAGCCCACAATTGGCAACATGATTAACTGCGCCACTGAGCCAATCACCACCGCTTTGGGATAGATTACAACTCGCTTGAAATCTTCTAGGGTTAAGGTTAACCCCATGCCCAACATGATAATAAATAGAGCCAGGGGCAGAAAAATAGTCGTCAGAAAATTTGCTTCCATCCTTAACCTGCGTTGGTAACAATAAAAGTTCCTCTGGATTGTACCGTGTTCTCGTCAAAATTCTAGTTATTGCTTGTGAAAACCTAGCATTCAAACTCAAGCAAAGTAGGCAGGATTCACTGTTAAAATACGAGCAATCTGATTAAAGCAGACTGCCGTATAGCAATCCTATTTGATTTGCAAACATCGAGAGGCTCAGATATTCGACTTATTGAAGAAGTCGGGTATCTTGTTGTTCTGAACTCATTTATGATTGCTATAGAAGAACTGTAATAGGTTTATCGGCGTTGCATAAATGCGGGATGGAATGAGATGTTTAACCAAAATTAAAGATTGATTTTTCGCACAAAGGCGCGAAACAAAATTCATCACATTAATCATCAACGCCGATTTATCAGAAGAGGTGAGAAATATCAACGAAACCCCCGTGACGACCTACAGTATTTGAAACCTGGGAATACATGCCTCCGACTCTACCAGATTGATGGGTAAATAAATCATGACAACCCACAATTACTAGTAGTTCTTGAGCGCGGGAGAAAGCCACATTTACCCGTTCTGGCTTCTTAGCAAATCCTACATCTCCCTGATTATTATTGCGAACCATACTTACAATTACCACAGGTCTTTCCATACCTTGAAATCGGTCTACTGTACCTGTACGAATTTCTAATGAAGGAAAAAGTTCAGATTGCAGGCGCTCATCAATTTTTCGCAGTTGAGCGCCATAAAATGTAATTACGGCAATTTGTTTTTTCTGTTCACCATTGGCAACTTTCTTAGACCAAGTACTCTCAACTTGTTGACATAGACATTCAATTACATCAATTTCACGAGGATTAAAAAATGAAGTATGATCACGCTGCTCTTGAAATTCATTTTCTTGAGGCATTTTTACCCAAACAAGATGATGGTCTTTTTGAATGATTTCCCCGGCTAGATTATGTGCGCGTTTGGTGTCAGGCTCTAAAAGACCACATTCTAATTTACCGTCATAAAACTGATTGATTGCTCCCATAATGAAAGGATGCATTCGATATTGCGTGGTTAGCATCTGTTTGATACTTTTATCAGCAGTTTCAAACTGACTTTTAAAAAGTGATTCTTCTAAAAACTGTAGTTCTTCTCGTGTACTACTGGTTTTTTGGGCAACTTCTTCTAAAGTACTAGTATCGAGCATGGGTGGTAGTTGTCGGTGGTCGCCTACCATGACTAACTTTTTGCCTTTCAAGGCGGGTATAACTAATTCCGGTGGAGTACACTTACTGACTTCATCAATAATGACAACATCAAAAGATTTAAATTCTTCAGAAAAATCTCGACCGGCTGCTTGTACACAGGTGATACCAACGACGTTGGAGTTATCTAAATAAATGCGCCGTAAGTCATTGCGATCGCGCTCTGTGGGATTTTTGACTTTTGCAATCCAATCTTCGATAAAATGCTGATAGCGGCTAAGATAAGTCTCTTCATCTTGGAGTTGTTGCTGCCAAGCTTCAAACTGAGTTTTAAAGCTGTGTAAAAATTCCCAATCGAACAAGCTTATACCAGATTTTTGAGGTTTTAATTTATCTGGTATAGCTTGCCATTGTTTTTGCCACCAGTTTCTTTCTGTGCTTAAAGTTTCTGAGATTTCTGGTTGAAGTTGTTGCTCTAATTGACGTAATTTTGTTTGATGTTCTTGGAGTTCTTGTTGAGAAATTGCAGTTTCTTCATTTAACTTTAAAAGATGTTCATCTAACAAGTGTTTAATATTTTCTAATACAGCAAAAGGTTCTAAAAGTGAAATTGTAGCTTCTAGCTGATTTGTGCAACTTTCCCAATAGTTAATTTTTGTAATAAACTCTTGGGGTTGTTCCCAAATATTTGATTGCTGATTCAGATATTTTTCAGCTAAAGTGCGTAATTGAGTTGGTACATTTTGCTGTTGGCAGAGTTTTTGCAAAATATTAATAACTCGTCCTAGTTGCAACTTCCCGTTTTCTTTAGCTTTTTCTAACTGAGATTGAATATTAGATATTTGCTGCTGGGTGATTTCATAGTTTTGTAGTTCCTTTAATTGTTGCTGTAAGTGTTGAAGTTGTTGTTCAGTTTCAGTTTTAATTCGAGAAACACAATGACGTGCATTTTTGAGGATGCTTTCTAATAAATCTTGTGTAATATGTTTGAGAGTGGAATCTATGTTATCTAATTCCCACGATGCGCCATAATTTTTTTGCATCCTACTCAAAAAGCACTGAGTATTTTCAATCAGCAGTTTTCGCTGTTTAGGAGTAAGTAATTGATAATTATTAAACTGTTGGTAAGTTTCTTGCCATTGTGTGCGATCGCTAGTTGATAGCACCATCGGAATCTGGCTTAAAGTTTGTTGTAAAAAATAACTAAAATTATATTGATTCCCTTTTCTATCAACAAAACCTCCTGCTATTTCATAAGCGATCGCCTGCTTTAATAATTTCCAATCTGGCAAGCTAATTGTATAATTTTTAGGTAAAAGTGGTAATTTTAATGAATTAGCAAACATCCATAAACCTAGCGGTAAGTCTACAAGATTATCTGTTAATTGTTGCCCCAATTGTTGACAACTATTGATTACCTGATATAGATGACTAGGGGCTGTAGACTTCCAATCTACAACTGCTGTGATAATATACTCAATTTCTCGCTGGCGATTTTGCAAAATCTGAATGGTTTGCTGTAGATTTTGCTGCTTGGGGAGTAATTGCTGATGTTCTGTTTGTAGCTGATGCAAATAGTCAGAATTCTCTTTCACAACCTGCGCCGATGCTGCAACTTCCGACATGGCTACAGTTGCATCCTGAGCATAACTGAATGCTGTTCTCAATTTCGATAATTGAGTTGCTACAGTTTCACGCAACCAAACTGCTAATCCGAATGCACCACACACAGGAGGAATTAAGCCTAGTTCATCTGTATAATTAATGGCTTGACGAACATTTGCTAAAAAGTTTTTGACTACAATATTACCTTCTGTGTATGGCTTCAGGCGTGGCAAGAAATCTGTAATTTCTGAAGCTTCCCAGTTGATATTAGGGGCAGTATTTAGTAAATTATTTAATCCCAAACTTAGAGATGCAGCTTCGTTTTTTTGGGCTTCGATTTCTTGATATGCTGTTTCTTGCTCTTGACAGGTTGCTTCTAAATCTGCTTTAGCTGTCTGAAATTTATGTTGTTTTTGATGAAAATCTTCCTCTACTTTGAGATATGCCATGAATCGTTGTGACGATCCCAGCAATTGACGCAAGTTTTGTACATTATCTAAGCGTAAAGCAACACTATTTTCGCAATCAGCAGCAGTATTTCCCAACCATCTGCCAATCACTTGGTCTTCTAAAAACGGTTGTCCTTCTTCTCCAACTTTCTCGGCTCGTCCCTTACGGATAGCGCGAATGACTGGGTTATGAACTAATCGACTCAGGGCATTATCTACTGCTAAATTGGCTTGAGAAGCAATGAGGGTACGTCCACCACGCAGAGCAACTTGATAGCAAATCTCGGCAATTACAGTAGTTTTGCCTGTACCTGGTGGCCCTTGAATCAGAACTAAATCTTCGGCTGCAAGCACCTTTTCTACTGCTGCTTTTTGACCAGGATTTGCAGAAGATAACAATAAATCCTGTGGTTGCAGTTGCACGGTTCTTTTGATAGGTCTGGCTTGGGAAGCCTCAAATAAAAAGTTGCCCAAGTAAGGATTTTGAGTATAACCATGATTCAAGTCATCTAAGGCTTTTTTCTTACGTCGAATTTGTTGGATGTCACCAACTGCCTCGAAATACAAGAATCCGGTGGCTGGTAGCTGATAATTTTTTGCCGCTATGTACTCAGCTAAATCGCGTTCTAGCTTGATGCTGATCATGCCACGTTTGGGGTCAACTTCTTCAATAGCACCTAATTGGCGACCGCTATACCAGCTTTGTCCTGTGGGAGTATTCTCAAATAGCTTTACTTCTTCATTTCTTGCCCGTTTTGCCCGTTCCCAGAAGTTTGCTACATCCAAAGAATTTTCATTAGAACCGTCTAGGGTGGCTGAGGCCACATTAATTTCAAAACTAATCCGTCTCTTTAAGCTATGGTTGTGAGCTATGTAACGCACACAAAACTGACGCGCCTTAGCGATATTTTCCTCAATTTGCAAAAATGCTTTCCAAGCTTGGAGTTGTGCTTCTGTAGGCACATGGTCGCCACAGACAGGCGTGGCTGCCATCCGTGCCAATGCTGTTGAGGGAATGCCGATAGAATATTGGTGGTTGGGTAGCAGCCGTAAGCGACAAGGTACTGCATAACCATCAATTTGCCCTCGTGAGAGTTGCAGCAAATGCGCCGATAGAATCTTTAAACCGCCGTATCCATCTTGTTGTACAGATGCTCTAAATCCTATAGTTTTCTTGAGTTCGGCTAATCTTGCGGGTAATTGCCTATCACTCCAATCTGTGGCAATTGTCAAGTCCCAAATTTCTTCTCCTGGGTCTCTGCCATTACCCTGGCGACGCACATAGAACAGGCGAGGTTGTTGACCAACACATTCGTACATTAACTCGTTGGCACGCTCCCGCCGTTCCCGAAAGTCAGAATATAATTTCAGGGCAGTTTCACCTTCAAGATTTTGGATCAATTTATCAATTGTCGAACCTATTAATACATAGCCCCAATCTTCTACAGTTTTGACGTTCCAGGAATTTGTGGAAGTTGTAATATTTGCATCTAGTTTTTTAGCTGCTGTGCGAATGTGTTCTGCATCCGATTCTAAGATTGTGCTTCTCTGGCTTTTGGCTGCAATATTAAGTTGAGCGCAAATGGCTAATAGCTCTTTGCTACCTAAATTCAATTCTTTGGATAGGTCGGAAATTTTGACTTTGGCGTTGTTCATTATTAGACCAATGCTATCTCAAAGCCTGTACTGCTGATAAACTTGGCTGGCGGCGCGATGTAGTAAGGAGTGCCGCCATACTAGGGACTTCATATCATCGGCATAACCGCCACCAATGACACAGGCGACTGGATAACCTGCACTTACACAGGTACTCAAAACCTGCATTTCCCGCCGAAAAATGCCAGTATCAGTCAGGGCTAATTTGCCCAAGCGATCGCCTAGATGAGGGTCAACACCTGCATCATAAAATACTAAATCTGGCTGGACTTTTGACAACAAATCTGGTAAGTAATTGGCTAAAGTTTGCAGATAGGCATCATCCTCCATTCCCACTGGTAAAGGAACATCCAAATCGCTGTTTTGTTTAGTACCGGGGAAATTCACTTCGCAGTGCATGGAGAAAGTAAAAACACTATCATCATTTTGAAAGATAAAAGCTGTACCATCGCCTTGATGGACATCTAAATCCACAATCAAGATTTTTTGGACAAGTCCGAGTTTTTGTAAAACGCGACAGGCGATCGCTAAATCATTGAAAATACAAAAACCAGACCCATAACTGGGAAAGGCATGATGAGTACCACCAGCAGTATTGCAAGCTAAACCCTGATTGAGTGCCAGCTTGGCAGTGAGTATTGTACCACCAACCGCTATACAGGTACGATTTACCAGGGCTGGACTCCAAGGCAAGCCGATGCGTCGCTGTGCTTTGGGGTCTAGGGTTCCCTCACAGTAGGCTTGAACGTAGCTTGGGGTATGGACTAACTCTATCAACTCTTGAGGCGGACGTTCGGGGGTGTGAAATTGTTCTATTTGCGCTACGCCATCAGCTAAAAGCAATTCATAGAGTTGTCGGAACTTGGACATCGGGAAGCGATGACCTTCTGGCAGAGGAGCAATATAATCTGGATGGTAAATAATTGGCAAGTCCATGTTATGAGACAATTTCCATCACAAATCCTCAGTACTCATACAATCCATCCGGTGACAACTATATTCTTACTTTACGGGATGCAACACACTAGCTAGAAGTAGAAGTTATCCTGAGTCCAGAAAATCTCAAACAGTTAATCCGGCAACTAACAAGGTAAAATTTAGCCATAATCACGTCAATCAAGCTGATTTTCTGAATCTAAAACCTCAAATTTTAAATTAATATGATGCAATGGATTCCGCCGATTGCATTTATTCTAGCTGGTTTATTAGCTGGAATAATTGGCGAAAAAGTTATCTTCAAGAAACTACAAATTTTTGTTGCTAATAAAAGAATTGCCGGGGGTGAAATTATATTTCATTCCTTGCATCGTATGACCTTTATTTGGTTTGTCCTTGGCGGTTTTTTCTGGGCAATTCTGAGTTCACCTCTTAAGCCAGATATTGCCATTGTAATGCAAAAGATTCTGACGATCGCATTACTATATTCAGTGACGTTATTCTTTGCAAGATTAACTGCTGGTTTTGTTAATTTATTTATTCGTAGAGCAGAAGGGGTTCCCACATCACTAATTTCTAACCTTGCTAAGATTGTTGTTTTAATTTTGGGAACATTAATTTTATTGCAAACTGTGGGTGTTCAGATTACGCCAATAGTCACAACTTTAGGTATTGGTGGTCTAGCAGTTGGTTTAGCACTTCAAGATACACTAGCAAATTTATTTTCTGGTTTTTACTTAATTATTTCCAAACAAGTTAGAACTGGAGATTATGTAAAATTAGATGGTGGTCATGAAGGCTATGTAACAGATATAACATGGCGAAATACGACAATCAAAGAAATTTCAAATAACGTCATCATCGTTCCAAACTCTAAACTAGCTTCAGCAATTTTTACAAATTACCATTTACCAGTCAAAGAAATTACTTTAACAATGGATGTAGGCGTCAGTTATGATAGCGACTTGGAACAAGTTGAAAGAGTAACTGTAGAAGTTGCCAAAGAAGTTATGCAAGAAATCGCGCCCGACTTAATGATCAACGAACCGCATATCAGATTTCACACTTTTGGTGATTTTAGTGTAGATTTTAGGATTTATATGCGGGTAAATGAATACTTCGACCAGCGTATTGGCAAACATATTTTTATTAAAAAGTTGCATAAACGCTACCAGCAAGAAGGAATTCAAATTCCCTTTCCGGTTAGAGACGTTTATATGCAAAATAATATAAATAAAAATCAATGACAACGAAGCTTCTAGTTCATCTAAAGAGCTTGGGGAGCTATTGGCGACAATCTCATTAGCCGGAGACCACAAATTACGTGCTGGTACAGTCTGGGTAAATTGCTACAACGTATTCGATGCTGTTACACCCTTCGGTGAGTTCAAGCAATCCGGTATTGGTCGAAAACTAGGCAAATATGGCTTGCAGCAATATACCGAAGTTAAGACTGTTACTATCAAGTTGTAAACTGATTATATTACTACTCTTTGGCTTGGGCTTTTGCTTGCTGCCAGAGAGTTTCTAACTCATCCAAACTGTAATCAGAAAGGGGGCGGTTAACAACTGCCTCCATTTTTTGTAACCGTTCGACAAATCGCTGGTTTGTGCCTTGTAGTGCGTCACTAGGATCAAGATTATGCCAACGGGCAAGCTGAATCACTGTAAATAGTAAATCGCCTAATTCTGCTTGTTGTCGTGCTGGCGTTTCCTCAGCCAAAGCCTGCTGAAACTCCGCCAACTCCTCATGAAACTTCGCCCAAACCCCGTTAATATTTTTCCACTCAAAGCCAACAGCAGCAGCCTTTTGGGAAATCTTCATTGCCGCCGTTAGTGGGGGAAGAGTTCTTCGGTAACGACTGAGTTTCGCACTAAGTTTTTGCTCCTCTGGGGATGCTTCACCTTTTTCTGTTGCTTTGATTTGTTCCCAATTTTGCCGCACCTCATCTATACTTGCCACCGACACATCACCAAACACATGGGGATGACGGCGAATCAACTTTTGGGAAATTCCTTGAGCGACTTCTTGGAGAGAAAATTGTCCTGATTCACTAGCAATTTGGGCTTGCAATACCACCTGTAATAATAAATCGCCTAACTCTTCTGCGATCGCCTTTTCATCCCCACTCTTAATTGCATCCACCACCTCATAAGCTTCCTCAATCACATAAGGCGTCAGCGTTTCGGGAGTTTGCGCCAAGTCCCACGGACAACCACCATCAGGCGATCGCAATTTCGCTACTATCTCTATTAACTCCTGCAACGCCGCCAAACTCTCATTTTGATTTTCCATACCTCTGCGCTTCCCTTTGCGTTCCTTTGCGTTGAAAAAATTATTTCTTCAATCTCGACCGACGGCCACGAGTTGTAACTTTACGCTTCTTAATTTTGCCACTAGGAAACAACCCCCGAACCCCCTGTTTTTGAAAGCGCTTGTATGCTGAACCGCCCCAATCACTGAGAGAATGACTCATCGCACCGAGTTCAAACCCCAAAAACAGGGCAATATATTCAGTACTGTAACTCGTAAGCGATCGCCCCACAGTTCCACCTAAATCCTGCCAAGTAAAAGCAATATTCCACAGCTTTTCGGCAACTGCCAAAATTACAATTGCCAATATAGCTAGCAAACCGCCCAGATAAAGCACCCGCAGCGTCGTACCAATAATTGGCCCGTGGGAGAAAAAAGAACGATGGCGGAGACTTTTTTGATAAGGTAGCCAAATCCAGCGCAAAAAACCCCAACGTTGAAATTGCACAGAGTAAATATCCAAATCGGGGCCAAACATCAGCCCCCCAAACAGAAACCCACCTGCAACCAACAAAGTCGCATTGCTACTGCGAGTTTGCCAGAAAGTCACGCCCGCCACGAACGGCAGAGCATACATAGTAATGCGATCGTGCGTCCGACCAGAGGGCATTATTAAGTCCTGAGTACTGAGTGATTATAAGACAAAAAAATATTTTCCCAAAAATACTAGCGCGATGCGAGCTATTTTGCTATATTATTTAATTGTGAGACAAAACGGGCGGTTAGCTCAGTTGGTAGAGCGCCTGCCTTACAAGCAGGATGTCATCAGTTCGAGTCTGGTACTGCCCATTATTAAAAAGCTGCCACTTGGCAGCTTTTTTGCTCTAGGTACACCGTGGGACTAGGTGCTGGTTGTATGAAAACATTCCAAAATTTGTCTATAGGTAATAACCGGATATATTTCGGCTGCGCTCAACAACCATAATTTTTCCTTTGCCCGTTACTCAGTCCCCAATCCTCAGTCCACAGTCCCTTTGACGCTAAATATTTTCGAGTTTGGCTTTGACATCTAAGCTTCTTCAGAATCTAAAACATCTGCAAAGTCTAATGTATCTTCTAAATCTGAAGTTTCTTCTTCCAAATCCAACATCATTTGTTTAGGCGAAGGCTCTAACTTAATATCACCTTTCTTAGAAACATAATTTACAAGCTTAACCCAATCTATCTGACCGTTACTCATGAAGTATTGCATGAACTCAAAGGTCATTTCATTAACCTTAGCTTGGTATGTAGTCTTAAAGAGTTCATCTTTCTTCTTAGCTTCCTGATCAATTGGTACGATTATCTCTTGATAGAGATTTTCATCCTCTGAAATAAAGTTCCAGAATTCCTGCCCAGCATACTTGTAATAAAATTTGTCTGGATCTGCATCTTCTTTTAAAGGATTACGGTCTTTTCCATACATACAACCATTAACAGCAATAATTTCATCTGTCACACCTTGCTGTTTTAAAGTTTGTTTAGCCTTTTTAAAATTGTCCTTCATCCTATTTATCTGGTCAGAGTTACCCCAATAAATTCCAGATTTAATTCCTACTATATAGTAAATTCCATTTTTCTTAAACTCTAAATCAACACTATTAAGTTTGGATTTAAAACCACCATATAATATTTCAGATATATAAATAGCAAATTCCTCTAATAAATTGCCAAAAATAGTTTCTTCTTGAGATGAAAGAAAAGCATCTACAATGCCCTTAACAAAATCTTGAGCAAATTCTATATTTTTTGCCTTAAACAGATATGGATTCTTGCGCTTGAGAATACTTTTAAGCTTAAGTTTACTCAGCTTTTCAAATCTTTTGTCATAGAAGGGAGTAAGAACGTGTTGTATAAGATATTCATAATAAGCTTCATAGTCTGCATTAACCTTATCTTGGTCTTTAATACTCATAGATTGTGTCAAAGTTGTAAGTTGAGCGTTGAGTTTTGCTTTTTCAATATTTGCAACAGCTAATTCACAATATTCTTTCTGTAACTCAATACCTATATAGTTTCTACCTAACTCCTTTGCTGCTACACACGTTGTACCAGAACCGAGGAATGGGTCTAGTACTGTATCACCTTGCTCAGTAAATAATTTAATGAACCAAGATGGAAGAGATTTAGGAAATGCCGCACTATGATTTTTATTACCGCACTCTGTTGATAAATGTAGAACGTTGGTTGGATAAGCCATTTTTCGTTCCAACCAATTTGATATTTTCTTACCAAAACCACTTTCAACTCTAGAATTATCTCTTTTTTTATCAGTATCACTCAAGTTTTTAAGCCTAGCTTGGGCCCAATCACCCATAGGAACCATAACGCTTTCCTGATACATATTAAATTTTTTTTGTTTATTGAACTGGATACAATGTTCCCAGTCATCAGGAACTTCTTCCTCAATATCTTGTTCTTTATTGAATTGTATACAGCGTTCCCAAGAATCTCTAAAACGATTCGACCACTTACCAGGAAAGCTATTCTTTTTATGCCAAATATACTCTTCAGTCCATAACCAGCCTTGATTTTGCATCTCTAAAATTAGCTTGATTACGTAGTTGTGTCTTTGTCCATCAACAACTTTTTCTTTAATATTAAGAATCAACGTTCCGCCTGGTTTTAAAACTCTTTTAAACTCTTGAGAAATTGGTAAAAACCAAGCAACATATTTATCTGGTGTAATGCCACCGTATGTCTTCTTGCGGCTGTCAGCATAGGGAGGAGATGTAACAATTAAGTCAACTATGCCCTCTGGCATCTGCTTCAATACTTTTAGACAATCACCAAGAATAACTTTGCTATTCCAATGTAGATTAGTTGCTTCTATCTCCCTCAAATCTGTGATTAGTTTTACCTCTGGTATCTGAGCGCTCAAATCGACTTCAGGCATGGCTTGGAGTTTTAGGGAATATAATCTCTTGCTAACAAATACCCCAACTTTTGCAGTTAGGAGATTTGGCTGCTGAATATGCAAAGATTTAGTCTAGCCTAAATCTTACGTATTATTAATTTTACGTTTAGGATTTTTGAAGACAGATGCTTATTGTTATAGAAGATGCTCGACTCTTTTTTGATACCATAAGAGATCCGACTCTTTAAACACCGATTGACGTATGAGCAAAGGAACCCTGTTTGACAAAGTTTGGAACTTACACACCGTTGGTACACTTCCTTCAGGGCTGACGCAACTCTTTATCGGGCTTCACCTAATTCATGAAGTCACCAGTCCCCAGGCCTTTGCTATGTTACGCGAGAGGGGTCTAAAAGTACTGTTTCCAGAGCGGACTGTGGCCACAGTGGATCATATTGTGCCGACAGAAAATCAGGCACGCCCTTTTGTGGATAGCCTAGCAGAAGAAATGATCCAGGCGTTAGAACAAAATTGTCAAGAAAATGACATAACTTTTTATAATATTGGCTCTGGTAGTCAGGGTATAGTCCATGTCATCGCTCCAGAACAGGGATTAACTCAACCAGGAATGACGATCGCTTGTGGAGATAGCCACACATCAAGTCATGGGGCATTTGGGGCGATCGCATTTGGGATTGGTACTAGCCAAGTTCGAGATGTTCTGGCTTCCCAAACTCTCGCTCTCTCCAAGCTGAAAGTCCGCAAAATTGAAGTCAACGGCACTTTGAACCCCGGTGTTTACGCTAAAGATGTCATTTTGCATGTTATCCGCATACTTGGTGTCAAAGGTGGTGTGGGCTACGCCTACGAATTTGCAGGTACTACCTTTGAGCAAATGAATATGGAAGAACGGATGACAGTTTGCAATATGGCGATCGAAGGCGGTGCGCGTTGCGGTTATGTCAATCCCGATCAAGTTACCTACGATTACCTCAAAGGTAGAGACTTTGCCCCTAAAAAAGCAGATTGGGACAAAGCAGTAGGCTGGTGGGAATCCATTAAGAGCAATGCTGATGCCGAGTACGATGATGTAGTGGTATTCAACGCCGCTGATATTCCACCGACAGTTACTTGGGGAATCACTCCCGGTCAAGGTATCGGCGTCAACCAGTTAGTGCCTCAGCCTGAAGAATTACTCGAAGAAGACCGATTTATTGCTGAAGAAGCTTACCGTTACATGGATTTATTGCCTGGTCAACCAATTAAGGGTACTAAAGTTGATGTCTGCTTCATTGGTAGTTGCACCAACGGACGGATTACCGACTTGCGGGAAGCTGCGAAAATCGCCAAAGGTCGTCAAGTTGCTGAGGGAATTAAAGCCTTTGTTGTTCCTGGTTCCGAACGAGTCAAACAAGAAGCAGAAGCCGAAGGATTGGATAAAATCTTCCAGGAAGCTGGATTTGAATGGCGTGAACCGGGATGTTCTATGTGCTTAGCCATGAATCCCGACAAACTACAAGGAAGACAAATTAGCGCTTCTTCCTCCAACCGCAACTTCAAAGGAAGACAGGGTTCATCCTCCGGGCGCACATTGCTAATGAGTCCGGCGATGGTCGCTACTGCTGCGATTAAAGGTGAAGTTTCTGACGTGCGCGAGTTGCTGTAATTTCTAAAGGGCGACGGGGAAGTGGATTGTTTCTAGAGATGGGAAGATACCCGTCCCGTCGCCGTCATTGGTCAGTTGTCATACCATTTCACTAAAACCTTGATACACATAGATTTCTCGTAGGGGCATGGCAATGCCATGCCCTTACCAACGTATTTGTATCATTATTAAAGTTAAATGGTATCAGTAGTCATTTGTAAAAACTACTGAGATACTACAAAATCTTCCAACCAGCAATCATGAAGTTTATAGGTAAATATAGTGAGTGAAGTTAAAACAGTTTCCGGGCGCGGTGTACCTTTAGTAGGTAATGACATAGACACCGATCGCATCATTCCGGCTCGTTATTTGAAAGCTATCACCTTTGATGGCTTAGGTGAAGGCGCGTTTATTGATGACCGGACAGCACTTAAAGGTGAACATCCATTTGACCAACCCCAGTATCAAGGCGCGAACATTTTAATAGTTAATCGCAACTTCGGCTGTGGCTCATCACGGGAACACGCACCCCAGGCGATCGCTAAATGGGGAATTCAAGCTTTAATCGGCGAAAGCTTTGCGGAAATCTTTTTTGGTAACTGCGTCGCAATGGGGATACCTTGCGTGAGTGCCGATGCAACTACTGTTAAACAACTGCAAGAACTAGTAACAGCTAATCCCCAAGCAGCAGTTACCATTAATCTGGAAACCTTGCAAGTACAAATTGGTGATTATACTGCCCCAGTTGCGATCGGTGAAGGTACTAGAAGCACATTTATTTCTGGGACTTGGGATGCTTGCGGTCAGTTGGTGGCTAATGCCAACGAAGTTCGAGCAACTGCTACAAAATTGCCTTACGTAAGTTGGGCAAGTTAGTCTAGAAACAACAGTAGAGACGCTGCAATGCAACGTCTCTACGAAAGAATCGGTTTTTTCGCCCCGATCTTGAATACTGAATCGGTGTTCTAGTATGTATGATTTAGGTTACAGCGAAGGACAGATTAGACATCCGCCAATTGAAACTAGAGAGGCAGATTAGTAGTCCAGCAGTTATAAATCTTCAAACGGTGGCATAGTTCCAACGCACTCATCAAATATTTAAATCACGCAAAGCCAGACGAATTTGTTCGCCTCGCCTGCGGTTGACACCAAGATCCGACTCTCCCACACGAGATGCCGAACGCAGATGAATTACTGACTCATTGGAAGGGAAATAAAACTCTACATCATCAACAAATTTGAAGATGCGGCTTTTAGAAAGAGCATGGATGTAATTATGTGTCTGTTCTATAACTTCTGTACGGGGAACAACGGCGAGAACTTTTAGTAAGGTTTCTCTAGCTGTATCGCGGTCTACATGATAAGCGATTGGGGCAATGGCGTGTTTGGAATCACCATCTTGACTCACAACACAGTTGTTTGAAGCCGGACAAGAACAAAGATGACCATTATTAACTCCCAAGGCAGAAGAGGCAGCCCAAGTGGCGACAGGAAATATTAAACTACTAATCAAAGTCAGCAGTATTACAAAAGTGATACTCCGCAGAAGTTGCTGCGCGAAGGGTGTTAGCAGACGGGACATTGTAAATTTACTCTTCAAGGTTTAAATAGCACTTCCCTTATTTTCGGTCATTTCAGATGTACGCGGCGAGTTGTCGGTTCGCTTTACACAGTTAAGATCTGGATACACAACATGATTATTTTGTACAGTGCGTAAGTCCTAGCTAATTTACGCCGTTTGTTAAGGGATGCAAATCTGCATCCACCAGAGAATGTGGAAGGTGATGAGTAGAGTTTATCTTAACGTTAAATTAGCGATCGCACTACATATTTCAACCAAATTTATGTTGTCCGCAACTTCAACAAAACGTCTTCAAATTTATTGCTTATGATAAACCAATTGCAGATGGCTTGTAGTTGTAAAGCCAATTTTGAAAATCATCATTATTTGCTTGCATTCGCCTAGCAGATGGCCCGCTATCGCTTTCGTAGTAACGCATCTCACCCAAAGCACTACGAGCTTGTATTACTTGTGTGCGCTCGATGCGACGCTTTTCGTAGCTAGTTAGAGCTTCTGCTAAACTAGATGACTGGGAAAAACACGCTTGCAGTTCGTATGCATCTTCAAAAGTACTGTTGGCTCCCTGTCCAATAGATGGGGCCATCGGGTGAGCAGCATCGCCTAAAAGAACTACTCTGCCTTGGCTCCAGTTATTTAACGATGGGCGATCGCAAATTGGCCCTTCCCAAATTTGCTCGGCTGGTGTCATTTCTACAACCGTCCGAAAGGATTCGTCCCAGCCAGCTAATTCATTAAGAATGCGAGACTTAACCTCATCAGCAGTTTGAGAAAGCGAGCTATCTGGTGTAGACTTACGACTAATCCAACTGGTGTATCCTTCACCAACGTTGAGAAGGTACATGAACTGTTTATTGCCTTTAATAAAAACTAAATCATAAGAATTAAATAATTCGTGCTGATATTTCAGGACAGAACGCCAACACATACTTCCGAGATAGTTAGGCTTGCCATCCCCAATTAAATTTTCTCTGATTGTGGAGTTGACACCATCAGAGCCAATCAGCAAATCTGCATATATCGTTTTTCCACCATCAAAGTAGATTTCCACACCGTTTTCATTTTGTTCAAAACCGATGCAGCGATGATTGAGATGAATAATGTCGGATGGTAATCTAGATGCCAAGGTTTGCTGCAAACGCCACCACCAAACAGTTAATAATGGCTGCCCATATTTCTCTAAGTATGTGCTTTGGTTAGCTGTGATCGTTTCTCCGGTATTACTTTTGAAAACTACATTGCGAACTGGACAGCCGGAAATTGTGAGAGTTTCAACTATTCCCGGCGCGATCGCATCTAGGCTATTTAAGCCGTTGGGAGCTAATCCTAAGCCAGTACCAGCAGGGCGAAACTCTTGTGCTTTTTCGTACACTTGAACGTCGTAACCAAGGTTTCGTAGGGCGATCGCAGTAGCCAAACCACCTAGTCCAGCACCGATGATGGCAATTTTATCTACTATAAATTTTTTGTCACTTGTCATTTGTCCTCTCTTGAAAAGTTTTGATCCGATAGCGCAGCGTTAGCGAGTCTGCGTTCGCGGAGCGTCTCGTAGAGAGCGTCGGAAACCTCTCTACGAGACGCTTTGCGAACGGCTCAAACTTTTCGCTTTGTCCTTTGTGAATTAATATAAATGACAAAATGCTTGCCCTTACTTCTATATTTGCTAGATTAACTAATAATCATGTAAAAAATAACAGACGAAAGATAGATAATAAATCCAATTATTATTAGCAGTCCAAATATGGAAGACAAATCTTTAACTCCAATAAATTCAAACTCTCTTACCCAGGAATTTCAAATATTGGGCCCGGAGGTAGTAGATTTGTCGCTGAATGTCAATAACATTTCTTCCTCACTAAGATTAGAACCTCGTGTTACCTTACTTGATGCACTCCGGGAAAACCTTGGTCTAATGGGTACTAAAAAAGCTTGCGATCGCGGTGAATGTGGTGCTTGTACTGTGTTAATTGATGGTCGGCGGATTAACTCTTGTATGACTTTAGCAGTCATGCATATCGGTGCATCAATTACTACCATCGAAGGATTAGCCAAAGATGGCGAACTTCACCCCATGCAAACAGCTTTTATTACTCATGATGCTTTTCAATGTGGTTACTGTACATCAGGTCAAATTGTCTCAGCCGTAGGGATGATATTAGAAGAATTACCAAAATCGGAGATAGAAATTAAGGAAAAGATGAGTGGAAACCTTTGTCGTTGTGGAGCATACCCAAATATTATTGCTGCAATTAAAGACGTGTTAGAGGAGGTGGAAGATGCAGGCATTTAGCTATGCTAAACCTACCTCACAAGAAGTGGCGATCGCGTCAGTTGAACAAGACAAAACTGCTACATTTATCGCTGGTGGCACAGATTTACTGGGATTGATGAAAGATGGGGTACAAGAAGCAAATAAATTAGTTGATATTAACAGTTTACCTTTAGCAGATATTGAATTTCAAGCTGATAAAATCTGCATAGGTGCAGTTTGTAAGCTGAGTGATGTGGCTTTTCATCCCAAGATTCAAGAGTGCTATCCAGTTATTAGCCAAGCATTGCTACAAAGTGCTTCGCCTCAACTACGAAATATGGCAACGGTAGGCGGTAACTTGCTGCAACGAGTACGCTGTGGCTACTTTCGAGATCCGGTTTTTTCTTGTAATAAACGCACTCCTGGTATAGGTTGTTCGGCAGTTTCAGGGTACAACCGGATGCACGCCATCTTTGGAGCTAGTGAGTATTGTATCGCCGTTCATCCTTCAGATCTAGCTGTAGCCCTAACAGTATTAGATGCTGTAATTTGTACTCAAAGATTGCAAACAGAACGTCGAATTTCAATTCATGATTTTTATCTTTTACCAGGTGAAACACCAGAAAAAGAAACTCTATTACAGCCTGGAGAATTAATTACTGCCATTGAAATCCCGGATTTGGCATATAAATCTTACTATTTAAAAGTCAGAGATCGCGCAGCTTATGAATTTGCTTTGGTTTCTGTTGCTGTTGCTTTAGATGTAGAACAGGACACGATTAAATCCGCACGAATCGCTTTTGGCGGAGTCGCACCCAAACCTTGGCGTGGGTGGGAAGCTGAGGAGTTTCTCAAAGGAAAATCTGTTAACGAAGCTACATTTACAGCCGCAGCGACAATAGCCATCAAAGATGCCAAACCGCAAACACACAATGAATTCAAAATTGAATTAGTCAAACGCGCTTTAGTACGTGTACTTTCGGTTGTCGGAGCAAGGGAAGAGAGAGACAAAAAACAGATGAATTGACAAAGCCAGCCGCATAACAAAGACCCTATATTGTACAATCGCTAGAGATACAATCTGGAGAGCGACTTGCCTAGATCGATTCACTCTACTCAACCACCACTGAGATTTATTCCCCTACGTTTTAACCCATTTATACTTAAAATTACTCAGTGGTTACTACCGCTCTTGCTACGGTTTCGGACTAGACCTTGGCTACCTGCTGGTATAGTCAATATTGAAGCTAGAAACGTTAAGGTATTAGCCGAACTTTATCAACAATTTCAAGCTGGCAAAATTCGCTTTTTGATAGCATTTCGTCACCCAGAGGTGGAAGATCCCCTTTGTATGCTGTATCTGCTTTCCCGGATTGTACCAAAGGTTGCTCGTCAACAAAATATTGAGCTAAAAAATCGGGTTCACAGCTATTTTCTTTATGACCGAGGGATGACAATATGGGCTGGGGACTGGCTAGGTAGATTGTTCTCTCGAATCGGGGGTGTGCCAGTTCGTCGCGGTAGGCGGCTAGATAGACACGCTATCCAAACAGCACGGGAGTTGTTTGCTAATGGCAAATTTCCCATTTCAGTTGCACCCGAAGGCGGTACTAATGGTCTTAGTGGCGTTGTTAGCCCTTTAGAACCTGGTGTTGCCCAAATGAGTTTCTGGTGCGTAGAAGACTTGCAAAAAGCCAACCGTTCTGAGACTGTTGTGATTGTACCGATCGCCATCCAGTATCGCTACGTTGAACCACTTTGGTCAAAGCTGGATTGGCTATTGAGTAAATTGGAACTTGATAGCGGCTTGCCAATGAAGGAAATTGCTCAAGGCGAGCAACAAGAAATATACTACCAACGTATCTATCGTTTGGCTGAATATTTGATTGCAGAGATGGAAGAGTTTTATCGGCGCTTCTATCATCAAGACATTCCCAAAATCATCTCAAATGAAGAATCTGCTAGTCCCAATCAAGTATTAATTGACCGACTGCACTATTTAATGAATATAGCTTTGCAAGTTGCTGAGCAATATTTTGGACTCCAGTCACAGGGAACTTTTATTGACCGCTGTCGCCGATTAGAAGAAGCTGGCTGGAGTTATATTTACCGGGAAGATTTGCCAGACATCAGCACTTTATCACCCTTCAAACGTGGGCTAGCAGATTGGATTGCCGAAGAAGCAGACTTGCGGATGCGACACATGCGGTTAGTGGAAAGTTTTATCGCAGTCTCCACTTATATGCAAGAACAACTAACTGCTGACAGGTGTGCGGAAATAGCATTACTCATGTTCGATATGCTGTCTCGAATTAAGGATACAACACTTCCGGGGCGACCTCGATTAGGTTGGAAAGAAGCGCAAATCACCGTGGGTGAGCCAATTTCAGTTAGCGATCGCTGGGCGAACTCTCAAGGCGATCGCCATGCAGTTAGACAAGCTTTGAGCGATTTGACAAGAGATTTGCAGCTTGCATTGCAGGAAATGATTAGTTAGATCCCCGACTTCTCAAAGAAGTCGATCCCCGACTTCTCAAAGAAGTTGGGGATCGGATCTGGACACGTAAACTTTTATATTATTAACGAATATGAAAAAACTTTTTAGTTTGCATATATCTATATTGACATGTGCTATATCTACCTACAGATTTTAAAATGCTTTTAACAATATGAAACGCCAAAAAAACCCTAATACTGGTGTATTTAGGGTCATATATGCTTTGAAAACTAAGGTTGTCTTATTAATCTGTGTTTTTGTCATTAGTTTGTTTGGTATTCTGCTATCAAATTGCTTGATGACACAGAGAGCCATAGCTAAGAATGGCCTACTGCAATCAGCTCCAACTCAACCTTTAGGCTATTACGATTATTTTGGTAAATTACTAAATCCTCAACAAGCAGCAAACATAGTTATCAAGCAGGGACTTGATCCTAATGACCCAATTTCCTATCAACGAGTAGGAGCAGTTCAAATCACTGAGGAGTTAATTGCCAAAGGTAAAGATATATTCTTCAATCGCAAAATTGGCGATACATTTGGCCTGCAAGGAGTATTTGGTTTTGGAACTGGCGTTGCAACGATTTTGCCAGAATTACAAACAGCAATAGTTAAGTTGCAAGGTCAGCCGACAACAAACTTACAAATTACTCTTGAGAAAGATATAAAGTTAGGTAGTCGAACTTTTCCTCAAGGAACTGTCATTAATACAGGCTTAAAAATGGAAAAAGGAGGAACTTTTCCCATTGGAATAGGACTCACGCCTAACCTTGATATTAGCTGTGCTGCTTGCCATGTATCCCTTTCAAGTCAGGGTGAGCCTCTTATAGGAGTACCTAATGGCGAAATTGCCACACCCTTGTTAGTTGCTTTAGCACCAAATTCTGCTGCGGCATTTTCGCGGTTGAACTTTAATCCTCTAAACCCAGAATACCAAGGCAATGGTAAAATCATTCTAGATAGTAAAGGTAATGAAGTAGAATTACCTGATCCTGAAAAGTTTGAAAAAGCCTTCGATGATGCAGTATTAGATGTGCCTTTCGGGAATTTTGAAAGTTCTTCAGATAGTATCAACAATACTACTCAAATTCCCAGCGCTTTCACATTTAAGAATCATCCTTATTTCTTTGATGGACAGTTTGCTGTCGGGCCGTTTGCGGGATTAAGTGCTAATAATAACGGTGTCCATTCTTCGGAAATTAATCTCTTGGCAGCTGCTCAACTCAGTTTAGAAACGCTTAACATTGATCCAGAAGTTTATATTGGTACATTCCTTCAGAATGCTGCTGATCCACGTCTACGTTTACCAGAAGGAGTTAAAGTTAAACCTTCAGAGTGGCTGCGTCAAATTGCACCGGATGCTGTACAAGCAGAATTAGAAGACCAAGTTGCTGCTCCGGGAGCAGGAGATTCTCCTAATTTGCGCCCTAGCTTGTTTACATACAACGGTTTGGTTTTCAGTCCAAATACAGTAAAACCTAATGATATCGCTAGTGGCTCTTTTTTATTTGCTAATAACGCCATGTCTGCTTTCCAAAATAGTTTAGTACCGCCTGCTAACAAAACTTCGGAAAACTGGCAAGCATTAAATAGCAATTCTGTTAGACGTGGAGCAAAAGTTTTTGAGAAAGCTAATTGTGCAACTTGCCATATTCCACCTTTCTTTACTGATAATAAAATTCATTCAATTGATGAAATTCGTACTAACTCGGCTCGTGCTGAGTCTCGCCTAGCGTTAAGTAACCTGTTAGTGCCACCCAAGCTGTACACTTTCAATACTCCCGTTCCCATACCTGCGAACGCTGAGGTGTTAGACGTGCCAACGCAGGGTATTTCTGACAATCCGACAACACTACCTAAAGGTATATTGCCAAAAGGCGGTTACAAAACTATTTCCTTACGTGGTCTTTATTTAAGCGCACCATATTTGCACGATGGTGGGGTAGCAGTGCGAGCAAGAAGTTTGCAAGTTAACCCCAATGGCATCACTGTAGTTGACAAGACTGGGTTAGGGTTAACTGGCACTCTTAGCCAAAGTATACCTGCTGATGCTGCTAGTAGCTTGCGTGCTTTGGTTGACCGTGAACTTCGTGCTTTAGTTGTGAAAGCTAACAAAGCTAACCCTAGTTTAGTACGGAGTAATCTTGATGGTACAGGGCATGAGTTTTACGTAGATAGACAAGCTGGGTTTAATTCAAACCAGCAAACAGACCTGATTAATTTTTTACTAGCGCTTGATGATGACCCTGGTAATTTCTGATTAAAGGTGTGCTTGCTTTCCTTCATTGGTATCAACTTCAGGCGAAAACCTTTAAACATCGAATACAAGATGTTCTTGTAGGGCGGGTTACGGCGTTTCGTTTAACTCACCCTACGCAAATCACTACTAGCGATCGCAACACCTAATTTGTTAACTTTGTTTTTGGAGAATTATCTGATGCAATTAACCAATAAGCTTCATATTACTACTGTTAGTGTTGTTATAAGCTTCACTGGTGTTAGTACATCTGTGGCACAAGCCGCACAGTTATTTGATTTTCAATACTCTTTCCCCAGTTATGAAGCGAATGGTACAGCAATTTCTGCTAGCGGCATCCTCACCACCACCGATTTAGATCCTATAAATAACAATTACACAATCACAGGAATCAGTGGCACAAGGACGGTAGAAGGAATTGCAGAGAAAATCGTTGGGCTGCTGTCGCCAGGTGAATATGGAACCAATGATAATCTGTTGAATGCAAATATGCCGCTGTTAACTAAGAACGGTTTTTCTTACCGAGTCTCTGGAAGTGGGGAAGATGGAAAGGGAAACGTTAACGTATTTTATAGTAGTTTCAGTGAAGGTTATTCAGAGTTTTCCAGCAATGTAGATTATGGCAACTTTAGTGTTACTTCACGTCCTATTCCTGAACCTTATACAGTCGCTGGCTCATTAGTTGCTCTTGGTTTTGGCTGGTGGGCAAAACGAAAAAGAGCAGTAGCTTCGTAATTCGTTCAAGGAGAAGTGGTTTTAGAAACTTCTGGGCTACGAATGATGATATGTCCTTTCTCACTTTGTTGAATAGCTAACACCGATGGTATCTCGTTAGATTTCGCATTTGGGGGCAATGCTCTAAACAAATAAATCCAGCCGCCACGTTCTAGGAGTAAACGCCAGACTCTCGGCTGCTTGGGATTGCTGCTGATATCACTATCTTCCCTGCCTCGCAAGTCCTCGAATAGACCTCTGTCGCCAATAATGCGATAACCTTTTAAGGAAGGGTCGGCAAATACATCATCAAGTTTGCGCCCTACAGCAAACTTTTCTTCTGGTGTAATTAACGCCACAACAGGCAATGTGGAGTTTTGACCAGCATCCCGCCTAGCGTCTGCAATGCCTTGCCAACGAGCTAACCAAAAAATCACAATTAGAACCCAGGATACTATTACTATCTCATTAACTAGCGATCGCAAAAAATCAACTGAACGCAATTGCCCAGAACTAAATTCAGCTAGAGACTTTAGCTGTTTAGCTATCCATGAACGTCTGCGTTGAGTAGCAGAGATGATCCGACTCAATAGTAATTGACTTGCAGTGACTACAGTATCACTGATGATCTTAATTAACCATAATGTTGCTTGAATAGCGATCACAGCGATAAAAAAGGCGATCGCTGTTTTGCATATTGCCCAACCATCTCCGAGAAATATTTGCAGGGGAACTATCAAAAAAGACTGTGCAGGTAAGTCGAGGGTATTGACTTCTAGCTGAAAAAAGTAGAAATATGACCAACGATAAATCCAGCCTGCAAAGAAAAGCGCCGCACCCAGTAAGCCAAGTACACTAGTGAACTTACCTAAAATATTAGTTTCCTGGTTAGGGTTAGGGGCTTGGGTCATACGAGAATTGGAGAAGAAACTTATTGAGATAGTATAAAACTAACCCTTCAATGTGTAATAGACATCTCCGAAAATTAATTATGCGTTGCCCAAAATCCTTGTAGAGACGTAGCAGTGCTACGTCTCTACATCTTTGTCGGAGATGTCTAATGTATTTTTCTTTGTGTCTTAGTGGCTTGGTAGTTTAGAAATCAAATTTTTAACCACAAAGACACATTATTTAGATGATTTTACGGAAATTTGACACCCGCTTTTGAAATTTAATGAGAAAGTGGAATATAGTCAAATATACTGTTAAAGCCATGAAAGCTTTTTTCCAGGGATGGGTTGTGGCAATCTTAGTAATGGCAGCAACGCTAGCAGGAAACATCCAAGCTGTAATTAGCAAAGATGTCAAGACGGTAAATTCTTTGTTGGCACAGACACCAGTCAAAGCAGATGAATTAGACCTTGCAGTGTCCTTGCCAAAGTTAGCGCAGGTCATCTTTAAAGGGGGTGAGTCAAGCAGTGGTCAGATAATAGGAATTGATGCACAAGGCCAAGCACTATCAATTCAGCGTAGTGGTAAAACTGCTACAATTCCCCTGAGCCAAATTGCAAGAGTAGTTTTCAAGAATGAGACATTGGTTTACATCGGCAATGAGCTTCAAATTATGCGGAACGCACGAATAGACCGTCCCCAAGGTAAGCCAGTAACTTGGAGTGGTATCCCAATAAATACTTTTACCATAAAAAATCCTATCCAAGGTCAAGCAGTAGTGAAGCTCAAACCACCCGTGGTTTCTACAGCACAGTTGCGAGGTATTCGGTCAGTGGCCAGAAATCGGCAATATGTGGTAGATGAAATCCAGTTCAATTCGCAACAAAGAACGATCACTATTTTGGCAAAACCTTATTAATCGTGAATTATTTTAGCAACTGCCTGAAAATGAATCAAATAACAAACTATTTGCTTCAACGTTTTCTACGGTCATTTCAACTTTAGTAACGACAACTTCAACGTTAGTAACTACAGCTTCAGCATTAATAACAAACGCTTGAGTTGTTTTTACCAGAACTTAAGTATTTTTTATAACAACTTCAGCGTTAGTAACTACAGCTTCAGCATTAATAACAAATGCTTAAGTCGTTTTAACAATAGCTTAAGTATTTTTTATAGCAACTTCAGCGTTAGTAACAACAGCTTGAGTATTAATAACAGGCACTTAAGTTGTTCTAACAACAGCTTAAGTATTTCCTATAGTAGCTTCAACGTTAGTAACTACAGCTCCAACATTTCTAACTACAGCTTCGGCTGATGCTCAATGAAAACTGATTATATCTGTAATATTCTATGAAAAAAATTTTTACCAGTCTTTTAGCTGTGGGTATTTGCCTAACGCCTTTAACAATGATGCTGATGGCTCAACCCACTTGGGGACAGACTCAAAACTCGCGATCGCAAGAAGCACAAAGACTGCTAGAGCAAGGAATAAAACTGACACAGCAACAGGAACACCAACAGGCAATACAAATATTACAGCAAGCTTTAACCATTACACAACAACTCAAAGACCAAAAACTGGAAGTGATCGCACTGGTTGGACTTGGGTTAAACTACAACCGTTTGGGAGAAAAGCAGAAAGCACTCGATTACTTCAACCAAGCTCTGCCCCTATATCGTGCTGTGGGCGATCGCTCTGGTGAAGCTCGTACTCTCAATAACATCGGTGGAGTCTACGACACTTTAGGAGAAAAGCAAAAAGCACTCTCGTTTTACAACCAAGCTCTGCTCCTATATCGTGCTGTAGGCGATCGCTCTGGTAAAGCTACCACACTCACTAATATCGGTGGAGTCTACGACACTTTAGGAGAAAAGCAAAAAGCACTATCATTGTACAACCAAGCTCTGCCCCTATATCGTGCTGTGGGCGATCGCTCTGGTGAAGCTCGTACTCTCAATAACATCGGTAAAGTCTACAACGATTTAGGAGAAAATCGAAAAGCACTCTCATTTTACAACCAAGCTCTATCCCTTAGTCGGGCTGTGGGCAATCGCTCTGGTGAAGCTACCACACTCACTAATATCGGTAAAGTCTACAACGATTTAGGAGAAAATCAAAAAGCACTATCATTTTATAACCAAGCTCTACCTCTTAGTCGGTCTGTGAGCAATCGCACTGGTGAAGCTACCACACTCACTAATATCGGTAAAGTCTACAACGATTTAGGAGAAAATCAAAAAGCACTATCATTTTACAACCAAGCTCTGCCCCTAAGACGTGCTGTGGGCGATCGCTCTGGTGAAGCTGTCACGCTCACTAATATCGGTAAAGTCTACAACGATTTAGGACAAAAGCAGAAAGCACTCGATTTTTTCAACCAAGCTCTGCCTCTTATTCGTGCTGTGGGCGATCACTTTATTGAAGCCGCCACTCTCAATAACATCGGTGCAGTCTACGGCGATTTAGGACAAAAGCAGAAAGCACTCTCGTTTTACAACCAAGCTCTGCCTCTTATTCGTGCTGTGGGCGATCGCTCTGGTGAAGCTGTCACACTCAATAACATTGGTCTAGTCTACGGCGATTTAGGACAAAAGCAGAAAGCACTCGATTTCTACAATCAAGCTTTGCCCCTGAGACGTGCTGTGGGCGATCGCTCTGGTGAAGCTCGCACATTGGGTAATATTGGTGGAGTCTACAAAGATTTAGGACAAAAGCAGAAAGCACTCGATTTTTACAACCAAGCTCTGCCCCTAAGCCGTGCTGTGGGCGATCGCTCTGGTGAAGCTGTTACCTTGGGTAATATTGGTGTACTCTTCCAAAACACAAATCGACCAACCCAAGCCATTACTAATTTGCAGCAATCTCTCCAAATCAGCTTAGAAATGCGCCAGGGCTTGCAACGAGAAAATCGCCAAAACTTTTTACAGGAAAACGGTGTATATGCTACTGCTTTAGTCGATGTCCTGATTAATCAAAAGAAATACGATCAAGCCTTTGAATGGGTTAACCTATTCACCACAGCCGACCTTGCTGATTATACTCGCCTGATTAATGCCAAAGTTGCCAACCCAGAAGCACAGCAGAGCCTTGATAACTGGAGTAAAAAAAATCAACAATTGGAATCCCTGCGACAACAACTGCAAAACAATCGCTCCGAAAGCCTACCCCAACAAATTCGGCAATTAGAAGCACAAGTTTATTCAGATGCAGAAAAGATATCCCGCCGTTTCCCTGAAGTAGCAGAACTATTTGAAACTACACCAGCAGATATTAAAAACCTGACATCCTCCATACCCACAGGAACGGTTGTAGTTCAACCTGTCTTGCTGACTAATGTGAGAAATATGCCTAATAAAGTTGCATTTTTCATCTTCACAAAAGGTGAGTTAAGCGTTATTAAAAAATCTATTGATCCCACTAAATTTAATAAACTTCTCACTAAATACCTAAAAGAAGTACAAAATGAAGGTGATCATAGCTACGCTGAAACTGGCAGTGAACTTTATGATATTCTTATTCGCCCTATAGAAAACAAAATTCAGGCTTTATCCCCCAAACAAGTAAGTATCATTGCTACTGGTAAACTGCGCCATTTACCTTTTGAAACTCTCTACGACAGTAAAACCAACCAATTTCTTATCCAAAAATATCCTGTCAACTATCTTACTCGCATTTCTAACAATTCCCTAAAATCTCCAGATGTGCAAAATGCTGTACCCCGCAAAGCACAAGCTGTTTTAGCATTTGGTAATCCTGTACCCCGTAACCCGCAAAATCTTCCAGGTGCAGAGGCAGAAGTCAGAAAGATTAAAGAAATATTCCCAGAAAGTGAAGTTTATATCCACAATGAAGCTACCCTAGAAAAGTTTAGATCCCAAGCATTGCGCTTTTCCTTTTTGCATTTAGCAACTCACGGATGTTTCAAAATTGAAGACTGCAAAAAAGTGGATTTACTAAATAATAAATTACTATTTGCTGATAAACCATTAGATATTGCCGATGCTGCTCTTTTAGGGCTACAAGGTACACAACTCCTAACACTTAGCGCCTGTCAAACTGCTGTAGAAACTGATTTTAATGGTGAAGGAATTGCAGGTGTTGCTTATATATTTGAGCGTGCTGGTGCTAAAGCTGTGATGGCAAGCTTGTGGGCGGTTGAAGATAAAGCAACTCAGGAATTGATGGTTGATTTTTATCAGAATCTCAAGCAGGGTATGAGTAAAGGGGAAGCCTTGCAAAGAGCTAAGTTAAAGCTAATTGCAGACCATCGTCATCCTTTTTATTGGTCGCCGTTTGTTTTAATTGGTGATGCGCGTTAACAAGATTCCCGACTTCTTGGAGAAGTCGGGAATCTGGAAGTTGGGAATTTGAGCCATTTCACAGCAACTTATCTGGTGTAATTGGCAGGTCACGAATCCGCTTACCTGTAGCATGATAAACAGCGTTAGATATGGCAGCGGCTACCCCAACAATTGGAAGTTCCCCAAGGCTTTTGGTTCCTAGTGCATTCACAACAGAATCGTGTTCTTCAACAAATTGCACTTCCATATTTGGTATATCTGCATGAACGGGAATCAGGTAATCAGAAAGATTAGCACCTACTATTCTGCCCTGATTGGTATCCATTACTGTTTTCTCCATCAGCGCCATGCCAATTCCCCAAGTAATCCCACCGACAACTTGACTCCGCGCTGTCTTAAAGTTGAGAATTCGCCCTGCACTATAAACGCCTACGCAACGTCTAATTTTTATTTCGCCTAACAATTCATCAACAGCAACTTCAACAAAGATTGCTCCAAAAGAGTGTTTGGAATACTGTTTGCTCTCTGGGTTGGGTGAGCTTTCCTCTGTGACTTCTAAACTCTTTAACCCGTGACGATGCAGAATATCAGTATAATTATCTCGCTTGCTGGGGTCTTGTCTTAAGAATATTTGCCCCGATTCTACTGTAATATCATCTAATTGAGATCCATATAGCGGAGAATTTGAATCTGTTATTGCCATTTGGATCATCTTCACTCGTGCTGCACTGGCTGCTTTATGCACAGCAGGCGAAACACTACCGACTGTAATCGAGTTACCGGTGACGGGAGCTTTAGGGAGATTGCTATCACCTAGTTCAAACTGCACTGACTGGCTGGATAAGCCTAATGCCTCAGCCGCGACTTGAGTCATCACTGTATAAGTGCCTGTACCAATGTCTTGCGTACCACTTTGGACTCGCACCTCTCCAGTGGCAAAAATTTCTACCTTGACTGATGCGGGGCCCGCATGGCTGGGAAATGTAGCACTCGCCATTCCCCAACCAATCAAGAAATGCTCATCGCGCATCGAGCGAGGAACCGGGTTGCGTTTTGACCAGCCAAAAATTTCTGCTCCCTGTTGATAACATTGTTTCAAAGATTTGCTTGACCAAGCAAGTCCTGTGTGCGGATCGATATCTGCATGATTTCTTAGTCGCAGTTCAATTGGGTCAAGATTTAAAGTATACGCCAGTTCATCCATTGCCGACTCTAAAGCAAACATTCCCGGCGCTTCTCCTGGCGCACGCATAAAGGTTGGTGTGCTGGCATTGATGCGAGCTAGGCGATATTTGACTTCTAAATTGGGACAGGCGTACATCATTGTTGTGGCTGCACCCACAGCTTCCACAAAGTCATCAAAGGGAGAAGTGAAGGATGTGCCGATGTGAGTGATGACGGTTAGTTTTCCGTCTTTGGTTGCACCTAGGGTTAAGTGTTGTTGAGTTTGAGATCTATACCCGCAGGAGGTGTACATTTGCGATCGCATTAGCACCACTTTAACAGGTCGTTTGACTTGGCGAGCTGCGATCGCAGCTAGGATAGTATGAGATTTTAGCAGCGCTTTGCAGCCAAATCCTCCCCCTAAATATTTGGAAATAACTCGGACGTTTTCTGGAGGAATATTCAGGACGGCACAGATTCCCCGTTGTGTTGAAGAAATGCCTTGAGTGGTTTCATACAGCGTTAAATTATCCCCCTCCCACATTGCTATAGTTGCAGAGGTTTCTAGGGGATTATGATGCTCCATTGGCGTGGTATATACCTGCTCCATAAGGATATCTGCATGGGTTTTTCCAGACTCAACATCGCCTCTGGTAATTTTACCGGGCATGATGCCAAAAAATATTGATTCTGGCTCAAATACCTCTGCTTGTGCCATTGTGACTGTAGGTGATGCTTCCTCGCAGATAATTTTTACCAGAGAGGCGGCGGTTTGGGCTTGTTCTAAAGTTTGGGCAACTACAATTCCCAGGTGTTGACCATCGTAGTAGATGTTATCGTCTTTTTCGGTTGGCTGAGGTTGTTGGGGGGAAAAGAAGGGTATTTTTACCAGAGATGGAGTTTGTTCGTAAGTAATGATATCCACCACACCAGGGGCTATAACTGCTGCTGATATATCGATTTGGATAACTTTACCTTTTGCGATCGCACTTTGAAAAATCACTCCATAAACCAAATTATCTATTGACACGTCAGCTGTATAAGCTGCTTCTCCTGTAACTTTCAGCCTACCATCAACGCGATCCAGTGGCTTACCAACAATTCGGTGTTGCATATTTGTCATTTGTCATTTGTCATTAATTATTCCTCCCCTGCCCCCTGCCCCTCCGCTCACCCGAATGGGTGAGAGACTATTCAACCAATCAGGTGAACTAAGTGCATGAAGTTAAAGTTTATGAAAAAGGGCACTCTCTTACTAAAGAGCATTGATTACACTCATTCTAAATTTAATGATAAATCTATGAAACTTGCACTTTTATTTGATTCTGCATTGATTATTACTTCTATTGCGCTCATGCCTGGAATCTTTGACCCTCATCCAGCTACTAACAATAACTACTATTTGGCTGCCGATAGCACAATTGGTGATGGTAAAACAAATATCGCTACTAAGCTTAATACACTTAGCAGTAATTTCACTAATGTCATCTATGGGAAACCCTTTAATTTACAGAGCAGGTCGTTATCCAGAGATTTTTCCAACTGAGTATACCTCTGCATATAGCGACTTGTAATTCAATGCAATACAAACCAATGGAAAAATAGTGTTTAGTTTAAGCACTATTAAACATACAATTACAACTATCTTAGGGTAGATATTAAAAATGTATTTTTAATAACATTTTTATACGAGTACTATTTATTACTTTGGGTAGTTGTTTATATAGTCATCTATCATTTGACATATTATTACAGAGTATTGACTGATCATAGCTATTTAATGGCAAGCAAATAAGAGCTTTTACTGTAATTACTAAGTCATGAAACCTTGATATTTACGTAGTAATGCTGAATTTTCTAGTTAATAAGAAGTAATGCTAGCTAAGTAAATTTATCAGCTTCTCTCAATGACCGATAAAACTTATGGCAAGCTTTTTTTTGGCAAATACATTCATAGCAGGTATTTTGAAGTTTATTAAATGATAGGCTTTTACTATACTTTTACTATCAACATCCGAAAATTTTCTGGTAACTGGGAAGAAATTGCTTTAAGTACAATAGTTTATTAGTAAATACTACTACATTGTATGATTTATACACTTAAGCATTTTATAGTTAAGCAAAATTACGGCTACATTTTTTTATTGTTTGTTAAAGAATAACTGCAATAACCGAGTTTTCTATTAGTGACTAAGTACTGTTAAACACCACCTTCCCTACCAAGTAATGTGATTACTGCATTAAATAAAAGCATTGTGACAGTTAGGCTGATCAAGAATTAAAAATTTAACTATAGAGGTGCTAAAAATGACTGAATTACTTGCATTGGGTGCGAAACAAAAGCAAGAATCAACCCAATTGCCGCTGTTTGCCGAAAATCTTGACAGCTTTTGGGATAAAGAAATTAGACCTTTATTTACAGATGAGTCTCTATGTTTCAAGGTGAAAACTCGTAACGGAAACCATATCAAGTACGTCAACCTGGATAATGGAGCGACAACCACTCCCTTTGCAACGCTCAAGCAGCACGTAGATGAGATGCTTGATACTTATGGTAGTGTGCATCGAGGCTCTGGGCAAAAGTCTATTATTACTACGCGAGAATATGATGCAAGCCGAGATGTGATTCGAGAATTTGTCGGGTCATCATCACAGAACTATGTAATTTTTGCCAAGAATACAACGGAAGCAATTAATGGGGCTGCTACACTCTGGGCGAAAAAACCTGGCAAAATCTTAGTCTCTGATATTGAGCATTCATCAAACTTGCTGCCTTGGGTAACTAGAGACGAAGTTGTCCAGTACAGAACCCAACCAGACGGAAGCGTAAGTGTAGCTGAAATTGAGGATATTTTCAAGGCACACGAAAACCGCCCTGAAGCAGAGCGAATCAAGTTACTGACTATTACAGGTGCTTCAACAATCACAGGTTATAGACCACCTATTTACGAAATTGCGGCTTTAGCACATCGGTATAGAGCCAAGATGTTTGCTGACGTGTGTCAGTTAATCCAGCATGAACGGGTAGATATGCGTGCAGATGATGACCCGTGTCATTTGGATTTTGTCGCTTTTTCTGGACATAAAATGTATGCTCCTTATGGAACAGGGGTTTTGCTGGGGCCGAAGGAGTTTTTTGATAGCTCCTATCCTTATCAAATTGGCGGTGGAAACCTGCCTTATATCACCAGAAACCTAGAGATAAAGCGTTTTTACACAGAACGGGCACATGACCCCGGAACACCAAATGCAATGGGTGCAATCGCTATTGCCAAGGCAATTCAAATTATAGAGGCACTTGGACGCGATCGCATTGCGGAATACGAACACTCTCTAGTTGAATTCACATATACACGGCTGAAGCTAATTCCTGGTGTGAAAGTACATATCCCAGGAGATAATCTAGCCCACGTCATCCCCTTTGATATTAATGGGTTTGACGGACGTTTAGTAGCAGAGATTCTGGCACAAGAATACGGTATCGGGGTTCGGGCTGGGGCTTTTTGCACATACGAATATATTCGCAAACTCAAGAATATTTCGGACGAGCAAGACTGCGAGATTGCTAAACAAGTAGAAAGCGGAATCACGCGTAATATTCCTAGCATTATCCGGGCCAGCTTTGCTGTGTATAATACACTTGAAGATTGCGATCGCTTTATTGACGCAATTTCGGAAATAGCCCGAAATGGATTGGATCACTATTTGCCCAATTACAAACAAGATGAGACAACTGGTGTTTGGAGTGTGATAGACAAGTAGTCTTACCTCTTCTTCACGCCAAAAGTGATTTTTGTTAATCATCTCAGGTAGCAAAGGCAGACTTTCAACTCTTTTGCTACCTCCTTGTTATATGTACCTTAATGACGTAAAGCCTGCGGCATAGCTGCGCTTAGAACGAGTCTTCGCCCTTCTCTACGAGACACTACGTGAACGCGTAGCGTCTCGTAGAGAAGGGGCGACGCTAAGAGCGAACGAGCGTCATTACGTAGCTTGCTTCTCGCCCTTGGCGAGTATTACGAATTACAAATTAAGGAGGTAATAGCTTGAGTGATGAAAACCTCTTTGACCAAGAGGATTACTTACAAGCACGGGTTGATGAATATATTTGGCAAAAAAGCTCAGATGCAGGTATTTCGCGCCAGCGCTTTCTACAAATACTAGCCACTATGGTTGGAGCAACAGCCATTGGAGGCTTAGCTAAACCTGCACCAGCTCACAGCCAAACAAGCAAATCAAATCTGTCAACCTCTACTACTGTCACCAAAGGCAGTAGAATACTTAAGCCATTGCCACCAGGATACATCTCTCATAGCAAAGGCACATTAGAGATGAACTGGGAAGCCATGTATGAACGTGGCTATCTCGTACCAAACGATTGGTTTTACGTTCATAACCGTAATACGCCTCCTGCTTTTGACCCATCGACTTGGCGCTTGCACATTCAAGGGACTGGCATTTCCACACCTTGCGAATTCTCTTACGATGAAATCATTGCGATGCCATCCATTTCAGTCACTTGTGCTATTGAGTGTGCTGCTAATGGTCGGCGCTTCTTTGAAGAGGCTTACAACAAGCCACTTTCTGGAACACGTTGGCGGCTTGGCGCTATTGGTGTAGCTGAGTGGACTGGTGTACCACTTAGCATATTATTTGAGCGAGCTGGACTGAAATCCACTGCAAGAGATGTACTAGTTGAAGGCGGAGATTTGGATTCGCTGGACTCAAAGCAATCCAAGTTCAGTAGTGTGGTTCCGATTTCCAAGGCATTAGCAGATAACTCGCTCCTCGTCTATGCAATGAACGGAGAACCATTACCTCCAGACCATGGTCAGCCATGCCGTGCTTTATTTCCTGGTTGGGGAGGAAACGCTAACGTTAAATGGATTGAGCGAATTGAGGTTTCTGAAACACCAATATACACCCAATGGGTGCTAAAGCAAATGGTACTGGTTGGTGCAGATTATCCAGCTATCTCTCCATATAAAGGTAAACTGATTACGTACCAAAATGTTAAAAGCGCCTTTGAGTTAGCTTGGCCAGCTACGCTTGCTGCTAAACCTTATCTACTGCGCGGACGTTCTTGGTCTGGAAAAGGAAAGATTGTGCGTGTGGAAGTCAGTTTAGATGGTGGTAAAACTTGGCAATTTGCACGTTTGAGAGAACCAAATTTTCCATTTGCGTGGGTTCGCTGGGACATTGAATGGAACCCCGTTCCTGGAGAGTATTTTCTGCAAGCTCGTGCAACTGATAATTTGGGTAATACACAACCAACTACAGTTCCATGGAATGATTCAGGTTTGCTCTATGGAGGCATTGTTAGTCACCCGGTAACAGTAAACAGTTAACAGTAAACAGTTAACAGTTAATAGTCAAGATAATTGGGTTTAAGAAGAACCACTATATCAGCGAGTATTTCCAACTGAAAACTAAGAACCTAAAGCCGATGAGTATCAGGCGCTATCTTGCGAGCTTAAATCCTCTACCATACACCTTGATAACTGTTTACTGTTTACTGTTTACTGATGAGTAGCAGGCGCTATCTGGCGAGCTTAAATCCTCTACCATACACCTTGATAACTGTTTACTGTTTACTGTTTACTGATGAGTAGCAGGCGCTATCTGGCGAGTTTAAATCCTCTACCATACGCCTTGATAACTGTTTACTGTTTACTGTTTACTGATTTAAAAGTTCTTTGATAAAACCGAATTGTATGAATGATTTTAGTTGGTTGATTTTAGTAGCTGGGGGTCTAATATCTGGAGTCATCGCGGGACTTTTAGGAATCGGCGGCGGTATTATCACAATTCCTCTTCTAGTCACTCTAGGTTATACACCAGTTCAAGCGATCGCTACTAGTAGTCTTGCTATTGTGATTACTTCAATTTCTGGAAGTATACAAAATTGGTGGATGGGCTACTTTGATTTTAAACGCGTAATTTACTTAGGAATTCCAGCTTTCCTAACTACTGGCATAGGAGTCTATTTTGCCAATAAAATTCCACCATATATAATACTCTTTTCATTTGGCATCATACTACTAACTAATATCTATTTGATAGACCTTCGCAAACAACTAGCCTCAAAAGCAGAAAATGAAAATACAGCCCCAGCATTTAACCCATTACTTACCAAACTTGGTACTGGGGGAGCAGCAGGAATTTTAGCAGGTTTGTTTGGCTTAGGCGGTGGTACGATTATGGTGCCGCTGCAAATATTGCTCTTAGGAGAAGAAATTAAAGTAGCAATTCAGACTAGTTTAGGCGTTATTGTCATCACTGCTTTAGCTGCTTGCACAGGGCATACATTAGAGGGAAATATTCTGTTTATTCAAGGTATAGTTTTAGGATGCGGTGGTCTTATAGGTGTGCAGATGAGTACTCGCACACTACCAAAAATCCCAGATTCAGTTGTTAGCCTTGCACTGCGTATTTTCTTAGGAATTCTATCAATTTATATTTTTTGGGAAGCCTGGATAAACTATCAACTCATAGCTTAAAATTCTTTGGTATTAGATTCAAAATTCCCAACTTCTCCAAGAAATCGGAATCTTGTTTGTTGGAAAATTTTATTTTTATTAACAAATCGTTAACCTACCAAGTATATAGCAGATAACATCATGAATCGAAATGTAATCTAGAAAACAGTTAACTGAATAAATGTAAGAGGATGTCTGAAAAGCCAGGTAATGGTATATTTTGTCATTCTGACTGGAGCAGAGCGCAAGTCAGAATCTCTATTGTCCGTTAATTTCTGAGATGCTTCTCTACGAGACGCTCCTTTGTAGCTTGGCTTTTGCGTAGGGGTACATTACGCTATCGCTTCATACCCTACGGGATCTTGCTACAGCATGACAATTTTGACTTATAAGACATCCTCTAAGCTTTGTAGCGATCGCCATAACCATCTACGAGAAAAACTAAGTAGATTGTGTTTATTTACATTCTAAAATATATTTAGAACAAAGTATATCCAATTACATAAAATTCCATAAGCATAGGAGAAGCATGTAAAACAACCTGATTAACAAGCCATATCAAATGTTTCACCATCCAAAAAATGAACAATAGTTTGGGGAAACGTCAAATAGAAGTAGAGCCGATTACTAAATGACTATAGATGAAGTAGTACAACTACTAAAAGCCAGTCAAGCAACCGGTTTAACAACGCTCCAAGAAATGATTTTGCGTGCTTCGTGGGAAGGAAAAACTTACACTAGTATAGCGCTGGAAGCACACTACGGAGAGGAGCGTGTTAGGAAAGTTGCTTCTAATTTATGGCAATTGCTGAGTAATTTTTGGAAGGAATCTATCAATAAATCTAACTTCCGTCAAATTCTAGAAAATCGTAATCTTAGTCAAAGATATCAGCAATTAATTAAAGAATTAAACCGAGCAGCCACAGCCATATCCTTAGAATTTCCCAGTGGGCCAGTATCCCTTGATTCCAGATTTTACATTCCTCGCCCGCCAATTGAAGAACTTGCCTATGCACAAATAGCTGAACGAGGGAGTGTCGTCTGCATTAAAGGTAGCAAGAAGATGGGGAAAAGCTCATTGATATTACGGTTACTTGCACACGCTAGTAATCAAGGCTTTCGCACCGTAAGCTTGGACTTTCAGCAAGCAGACAAAGCTGTATTTGCTAACTTGGATAAATTTTTGCGGTGGTTGTGTGCCAATATTAGTCGGGAATTACAGCTAGAACCAAAACTCAATGATTATTGGGATAAGGAAATGGGTAGCAAAGTCAGTTGTTCTATCTATTTCCAAAAGTATTTGTTATCCACTTTGGAAAGTCCGCTTGTCTTGGTATTAAATGAAGTAGATTGTGTATTTGAGTACCCAGAAATTGCTGGAGATTTTTTACCATTGGTGCGGTCTTGGTACGAACAAGCTAAAAGGATGGAAATTTGGCAAAAACTACGTCTTGTTTTGGTGTACTCAACAGAAATTATTGTTCCTCTCAAACTGACTCAATCACCATTTAATATTGGTTTGCCAATTAAGCTGCTTCCATTTACAAAAGAACAGGTGCAGGATTTGGCCCAACGTCATGGATTAGATTGGCAAGATGGTAAAGATGCTGAAAGTTTGATGGCAATGGTTGGCGGACATCCTTATTTAATTCGACTCGCTTTGTATCATCTTATGGGTAAAGGAGGGTTAGAGAGAGATTTACAACAGTTATTACAGCAAGCACCCTCAGAAGCAGGAATTTATAACGAGTATTTAAGGCGGTATTTATTAAAACTAAGAGAGGAGCCAGAATTAGCGGCTGCTTTTTATCAAGTAATTAATGCTACGGCTCATGTGAAAATAGAACCAGGACTAGCATATAAATTACAGAGTTTGGGGCTAATTAATTTAGAAGGCGATCGCTATACTCCTACATGTGAGTTATATCGGTTGTATTTTCGAGAACAACTCACAACAACTGAGAATGTTAGCAACGCTCGCATTGAACAGTTGAAAAAAGAGAACCAACAATTACGTGCGCTCTCTAGCTTAGATGAACTAACGCAATTAGCCAATCGCCACTACTTTCATACATACTTGCAAATTGATTGGCAAAAATCTGCTCGCGAATATACCACGCACATACTACGCGAGTACATCCCTATATCCCTGATTTTATGCGATATCGACTATTTCAAGATTTACAACAAAACGTACGGTAATGCCGCAGGAGATGAGTGTCTGCGACAAATAGCTAATACTATCAAGAACTGCGTAAAGCGCTCACTTAGTAGCAGTTTCTCGTATGCTAATAGTAATTACTCTGCTACTAATGCGATCGCAATTTCCCATGTAACAGATTCCAACGACGAAAATACGGTGTTAGTAGCTCGCTACGGTGGTGAAGAATTCGCTATTCTCGCCCATGCAGATCTTACAGCTGCTATGTCTGTTGCTGAAAACATTCGAGAACAAGTAAAAGCTTTGGCAATTAAGTGTGAGTATCCTGGCATAGGTGGTTTGCCCGCTGCTGTTTTAACTGTCAGCTTAGGTGTGGCTAGCGTCATTCCCACAGGAGAAACTGAGCCTGTGACTCTAGTTAATGCGGCTGAGTCAGCGCTACATCAAGCCAAAAGAAAAGGACGCGATCGCGTTGTTTCCAGCTAAAGTTAGACAATATTGTTTAGACATCTGGTAAAAATCAATGTATAGACGTAGCAGTGCTACGTCTCTTGACTGAACATCTGTTGATAAGATATGATATTAGACTGTCTGTCTAATTCCTGCTCGGATCAGGTAGACATACCACAAAAGCAGGCAAAAGCATCTCTATAAGAGAAAAAAGCCAGCTACCTGTACGGCAACCTCAAGGACAATTCCATGACCTACGCAATTATTGAAACTGGCGGTAAACAATTACGAGTAGAGCCAGGGCGGTTTTACGACATTGAACTGCTGACAGCCGAACCAGACGAGAAAGTTACAATAGAATCAGTATTATTTGTGCAGCACGACGGCGAAGTCACCATTGGACAGCCACTAGTAACAGGTGCAACTGTAGAAGGGACAGTACTACGACATCTCAGAGGCCGTAAAGTCCTGGTATACAAAATGAAGCCGAAAAAGAAAACCCGCAAAAAACGGGGACATCGGCAAGAAATTACCAGACTCATGATTAACTCCATTACCCTTAATGGTACGGTGTTCGGCGCAGAAACAGCAACGGATGAAACGCCCGATGTTGATAACACTCCTGTTGAAGTTGAAGCCGCTGCTGAATAATAAAAACAAGTAGATACAAAAGAGGAAATCATGGCTCATAAGAAAGGAACAGGTAGTACGCGCAACGGTCGCGATTCTAATGCTCAACGTCTAGGTGTCAAGCGCTATGGTGGTCAAACTGTGCGTGCGGGTAATATTCTCGTGCGTCAACGCGGCACTAAGTTTCACCCCGGTAACAACGTTGGTATTGGCAGCGATGACACTTTGTTTGCCTTAATCGACGGCATAGTAACGTTTGAGAGAAAGGGCAAAACCCGCAAAAAAGTTAGCGTTTATACAGCCGAAGCTGCCGCAGTTGTTGAAGCAACTGCAAGCTAAAGTAGTAGGGTGGGCACTGCCCACTCCACCGATTTATCAGTAAACAGTAAACGGTAAACAGTAAACATAATTGAGTTTAGGGAGAAAGAACCACTAAGGGGGGCAAGGTGAGTCTTCCAACTGAAAACTAATAACCCAAACCCGATAGTAGGCGCTATCTGGCGAGTTTAAATCCCCCACCATACCCCCTGATAACTGTTTACTGTTTACTGTTTACTGTTCTAGCCCGTCCTGAGTTCTGTAAGAGAGACTGTCGCCATGACCAACTCAACTCCAATGGATGACGGCAAAAATTTTAGAAAGAAAAAGGGCAAGTCACTTCCTCCAAAGCTGATAATCTGGCTGGGGAAGTTTGTCTGGACTACTCTCTGGCACATAATGATGTCAAACCTGGCTCCCCGCAATCAATCGGGAGCGTACATCCGTCCTAATAGCCAGTTCCGAAAGTTTATCGGCGCAGAAGCAGGAAATCCGTATCCACCAGCAGCGGGGCGTTATAAACTTTATGTTGGGCTTGGCTGTCCTTGGGCGCACCGAACCCTGGTTGTGCGATCGCTTAAAGGACTCGAACCTGTAATATCGATATCAGTGGTATCTCCTTCTTCAACAGAAGGGGGTTGGGTGTTCAACCAAGAAGACGAAGGTTGTCGCACACTTGCAGAGTTATATCAGATAGCAGAACCCGGCTACAGTGGACGCGCTACTGTTCCAGTATTGTGGGATGACCAAACCAAAGCGATCGTTAACAATGAAAGTGCAGAGATTATTGTCATGCTAAACTCTCAATTTAACGAGTTTGCAAATAATCCTACATTAAATCTCTACCCAGAAGAACTTAAAGAGAAGATTGACTGGTGGAATGAGAAGATTTACCATGCAGTCAACAACGGCGTTTATCGTTGCGGTTTTGCCCAAACCCAAGAGGCATATAATCAAGCCTGTAATGAACTGTTCGTAACTCTTGATGAGATTGACACAGCATTGCAGACTAATCGATATTTGTGTGGAAAAAATCTTACACTTGCAGATATCCGTTTATTCACAACGTTATTTCGTTTTGACAGTGCCTACTACGGGTTGTTTAAGTGCAACCGTCAGCGAATTCGAGACTATCAAAATTTGGGAGCTTACTTACGTGACTTGTATCAGCTTCCAGGGGTTGCTGATACTTGCGATGTAGAGAGTGTAAAACGGGATTACTACGGTAACTTATTTCCACTTAATCCCGGTGGAATCATCCCTAATGGGCCTGATATGGCATACCTTTATGAACCACACAATCGCCAAAGTATCGGCGTAGAAGCTTCATAAATTACCATTTTAAACTCTTACTCTCTGCGCCTCTGCCTTGAAAAGTTATGAGTCTCTTTCAGAGACGCTGCGCGAACGCCGGGAGCCGGCGCTCATACTTTTCGCTGCGTCTCTGCGTGAGATAAATTCATATCAGGATTCAAACATAACTTTTAAAGACAGGTAAATTCGTACCTCAGCAGATTAGGAAACGCTATATTTTTTAATAGCTGCATATCTAAAGTTGGTATAATTGTGAACCAAATTAATCGAGTGGCAATTGTCGGCGGAACTCACGGTAATGAATTCACAGGGGCCTATCTGATTAAAAAATTTAGCCAGTTTCCTGACTTAATTGCTAAGCCTAGTTTTGAAACTGTGACTTTGCTAGCAAATCCTAAAGCTTTTGCAGCAGGAAGACGATATATAGAGAAGGATTTAAACCGTTGTTTTCTTAAACAAGAACTACAAGACCCGACTCTCGAAAGTTATGAAGAATTACAAGCTAAATCAATCCAAAATACTCTAGCTACAAGTGCAAAAAAGGTAGATTTTATCTTAGATTTACACAGCAGTACAGCTAATATGGGTCTGACGATTATTTTAGTAAATAATCATCCTTTCAACTTAAAACTAGCTGCTTATCTAAACTATATTAATCCTTTGGTTAGGGTTTATCGCTGCTCTTTTCAATCAGTTGCAGAAAATCCGTTTCTCAATGTTCTGTGTGAATTAGGCTTTGCAATTGAGGTTGGCCCCCTTGCTCAAGGCGTCTTAAAATCGACATTATTTCAACAAACAGAAAAACTTGTTCATGAGGTTTTGGATTATCTAGAACGGTTCAACCAGGGTGAAATTTCCTCAACCAATGAAACTCTGATCATGTATCAGCACTTATCTGTTGTAGACTACCCAAAACAAGAGGATGGCACAATCTCGGCGATGATTCATCCACAGCTGCAAGATAGGGATTATCAAGCCCTAAACCCAGGAGATCCGATGTTCCTAACCTTTAATAATGAAACAATTGCTTATCAAGGTGAATCCACCGTCTGGCCTATTTTTATTAATGAGGCCGCTTACTACGAAAAAGGGATTGCAATGTGTTTGACACAAAAGCTGCAAGTCAACCTCTAATGCCGTTTCACCTTAAGATTGATACAGATTACAAGCAGTGGGAGCAGGGGAGTAAGAAAAGTGATTTGTATCAATAATTTCGTGAAATAATATAATCATTTTTTGTAGTCTTGATAACTAAAATAATTAACCTTGAGCAATCCTGTAGATAGAGGGCATAGATTTACTAATAAAGATAAATTTATTTCTAGAATGGTCTATTATTCCAATGTCTTTGCTAATATCCTTCGGGAGTACCCCATCTCTGGAGGATATTTTTTTTGCAAATTAAACCACAGATGAACATAGCGAAAAGTTCTGTAGGCGGAGAGAAGTCTGAGCGTCGGCGAAGGAGCGTAAAGCCCTTTGGGCATGGCTTCGCTTACGGCACAGCCCGCCGTTCGCGCAGCGTTCCGCAGGAAAGGTATCAGAACTTCTCCCAACGCGAAGTAGCGTCTCGTAGAGAAGGGGAGACGCCAGAGGCGAACGGGGTTTCCCAACCTAGAAAACTTTTCAAGACAGCGAAAAATAGAGACGTTGCAATGCAACGTCTCTGCATGTTTTGTCAGTCAGATTCTTTTTTTTAATAGCAATATTCTAAATTAACTTAATTTTTTTATGCGTGATATTACGGTGCTCAAATCAATCAGTGTTTAATAAAATATACAATGATATTTTGGGTGCTAAATATGCCAGACATGCTACCTCAGTGCAAAAATTTGAAAGAGCAAGTTGAGTCTATACTACAACTTTTACAGCAAGAACCAACGCTACGTTCCCAAGACATTACATCTGTGCAAACTTCTCTGAGTAAAGCGATTTCTCCCAAGTTTGAGATTATATTTGCAGGCGCATTTAGTGCGGGTAAGTCAATGCTAATCAATGCACTATTGGAGAGAGAATTACTATACAGTGCAGAGGGACACGCTACAGGTACGGAATGCAAAATTGAGTATGCAGACTTAGATCAAGAACGTGTTGTTTTAACGTTTTTAAGTGAAGCAGAAATTCGAGATCAAGCAGTTTTGTTGTCTCAGCAAATGGGATTTAAGACAGTAGCTAATATCAATCAATATGATGTAATTAATTTGCTACGTCAAGGTTGTGAAACTATTATTCAGCAAGAGGGTGGTGAGAGTAAATCGGAACGTGCAAAACGAGCAAAGGCGTTGATATTGTTGTTAAAAGGGTATGTAGCAAATCGCGATCGCATCCACACGGTTAATAATGCCACATATTCAATGGAACAATTTAACTTTTCCAATCTCAAGGAAGCGGCTAGTTATGCACGTCGTGGTAGCAATAGCGCTGTTTTGAAACGGATAGAATATTACTGCAACCATCCTCTATTGCAAGATGGTAATGTAATTATTGATACTCCTGGAATTGATGCACCTGTGGAGAAGGATGCACAATTAACTTACGCCAAAATTCAACATCCCGATACATCAGCGGTGGTATGCGTGTTGAAACCTGCTTTGGCTGGAGATATGACAAAGGAAGAAACGGAACTTTTAGAAACGATGCGAGAGAATGGGGGAATACGCGATCGCGTTTTTTATATTTTCAACCGGATTGATGAGACTTGGTATAATACCCAACTACGGCAACGATTGGATGATTTAATTACTGGGCAGTTTCACGATACCATCAGAGTTTATAAAACTAGTGGATTATTAGGATTCTACGGCAGTCAGATTAAACAAACAAGCGAACAAGACAGATTTGGTTTAGATTCTGTCTTTGCAGAAAGTGTTAAAGGTTTAGAAGGTAGAGAAGAAACACCACAATTTATTAGCGAATTTAACCGTTACTGTGCTAACTCCGGTAAATTGTCAGCTAGTAAATTCCGCATTTCGGTAAACAGCTTTGAAACTTCAAATGAGAACTATGTAAGGATTTTAACTGAACAGGGAACGCCGTTAATTCACCAGTTAATTCAAGATAGTGGGATTGAGGAATTTCGCACAGCTATTACTCGCTATCTTACAGAAGAAAAGCGTCCGCAATTATTTAAAAATCTTGCTGATGATTTAGAAGATATTTGTATTAAATTAAAAAAGCATTATCAGAAAGCGCAGCGAGATTTAGATAGTCAACCGCGAGAAATTGAGGCGATGAAGGCGCAAGAGTTACAGCGTCTCAACCAGCAACTCCAGGAACTTGGTAAAGATTTTAGCCAGCACATCACAGCAGAAGTTAATCAATTAATTAATAATTCTTGTGAAATTTTTGAAACAGATTTTCGGCAATTACAATCACGAATGATTCGCCGTTTAGATGAGTTGTTAGACACTTTTTCTGTTGCTTATGCTTATCAGCGTGCAACTCTCAGCCATCCGCGTAATGCTACTGCGCCTTTAATTGCCATTTTAGTAGAGGCATTTTATTACTTAGCAAATCAATTAGAAGATATCTTAGTTGAATCATCTCAGCAAATTATTGTAAATTTTTTCCAACGATTAATCGAAAAGGTTCGTAAGTCAGAATACTATCGTCAATTGTATCGCTTATTAGGTAATGATGGCGGAATTGAACAAGAGATAAGAATTGTAGAAAAACAAGTTACTCAGGCGTTAGTGAGTGCAGCTAGTGTAGAGTGCGATCGCTTTGTGCGTGAAAGTCCCAGATTTTACGATGAAGGCACTTTTTCTATATATCAATTTCGCCAAACCTTACTACAAACTTCCCAAGGTTACGACTGTGAAAGCATAGTAGAAGCAGAACCCGCAATTAGGCAATTATTGAAGTTAGATTTTGAGCCAAAAGTTTCCCAAACCATTCGTAAATCTTTCCGCCAAACAGTTAACCAAAACCTCAAAACTCTGTTGTTACCAATGGCTGATCGGCAAGCGGATGAAATTTTGCAGCAGTACCCTCATGCACGTGCTTTTTTAGAGAAAACACTGGAAAAAGAAGCTGAAGATAAGATTGCTCATAATCGGCGATCGCTAAGTGCTATTAAAGAGAAAATTGAGGTATATAATTCAGCAGCATCTCATATTAATAGTTGTCTGCAAGCAATGCAATTGTATGATCATTTGCTACCTGTAATTGGTGATGCAGATTCTCTCTCTTTTGGAACCGATTTAGAATTTACCGATAATATCTTTTCAAATAACGGTATTGTTTCAGATGGTTTATTGAATGGAATAGCACAAACTTGATATCTATGGTTCTAATACGGTTTGGATAAGCTCTAATTCTAACTCAGCCTTCTTTAGAAGACTTTAGCTATTAGTATAAAAACATCTTAGTTCGTAGTGAGCGATGAATCGCTCAAAAAAAGGATGATAAGGACTAAAGTCCTTACTACAAACTTTAATTTGTTTATTTATTAGGTATTGGCAATTAGTAAACTTTTAACAAAGGAGATAATTAAAGAGTAAAAGGATTTATTCTTACCTTTCCCCAATACCTAATCCCTAGCTTTTAATACTGTGCCCGCTTTATCCTCTATGTCCTATAAAAAAGCTTTATCATGGCTTGCATTATTACTAAGTTTTATTAGTCTGTTTCTCAGTTCTTGGATTATTATTCCTGCTCCAAACATGCTTTTACTTCCGCTAGCAGTGGGAGCGCCAGAAATTAGTCCTTGGTTGTTTGGATTAAATTTGCTTTGTTTGCTTCTTGTTTTTTTCTGCATCCGCCAGCGTCAACTGCAACGTCTAGCCTACACTTTAAGTTTAATTGGTTTGCTAATTTGTGCTTCGATGCTAGTGAATATACCGCTAACTCAAATGCAAATGACAAGAGCAATGAAACAAGGATTAGGTACAGATTATCTAGAGCAAATTCCAGTCCAAATAAGCGCTAAGATGCAAAGCCATCCCTTTTCTTTAGTTAATACGTTGCGGGGTATTCCATCAGGTAAAACGCGTCATCAAACAGATATTGTCTTTGCCACTTCTGCGGGGATACCATTAAAAATGGAAGTTTACCAACCCCCAGCGGTGGGGAAATATCCAGCAGTGGTTGTAATTTATGGTGGAGCTTGGCAATATGGCAATCCTCGCGCCAATTATGAGTTTAATCAATATATAGCAAGTCATGGATATACTGTATTTGCAATTGACTATCGACACGCACCAAAATATCGGTTTCCGGCTCAGCTAGATGACGTACGTACAGCCCTCAATTTTATTCATAAACATGCAGTTGAATATGAAGCTGATCCAGAACGCATAGCACTATTGGGACGTTCAGCAGGGGCACATCTGGCAATGCTGGCTGCTTATCAACCAGATGCATTACCTGTCCGTGCTGTGGTGAACTATTACGGGCCTGTTGACTTAGTTGAAGGATATAAAACACCACCATGCCCTGATCCCATTAACTCCCGCGCTGTTTTAAAGGTGTTAATTGGTGGTTCTCTGCAAGAATTACCTAATCAGTATCAAATTGCTTCACCGATCAATTACGTAACATACTCTTTACCACCAACTTTATTAGTCTACGCCAGACATGACCATTTAGTACAAGCACGATTTGGCAGGCAGATGTACGAACGGTTACGTAATTCTGGGAATACTGCGGTTTTTTTAGAAATTCCTTGGGCAGAACATGCGTTTGATGCCATTTTTAATGGTGTAAGCAATCAATTAGCGTTATATTACACCGAGAGGTTTTTGGCTTGGGCGTTGTTTAGTCAGTAATTTAAAACTGACCACCGCTTTCGGCGAAATTTTAATCTTTAGGTTAAGTTAGGAGCGACTGTTAGTTTCTAAGGTCTATGTCTCAAAACTTCAACAGCAATTCCCGAAAATTTGCCAAAGTTAAAACCACAGTTCTGTACCTCTTCGCTGCGATCGCTATTTTAGTGGCAGCCTTTCCCTGGCTATATGAAGTTAAAACGAAAGCTGGAATCAACATATCACGTAGCCGCCACGCTGGAACCTTTTTAGAGAAACACACTCACGGACTTTTTCGGTGTGAGTGGCTTTATCCCTACCGTTGCGATCGGCCTCAAGGCTAAGTATAGGGTTGCTCATTAGATATTTAGAACCACAGAGAGAAGTCGGTAGCTTGCTTTCCTACGGAACGCTACGCGAACCCGCAGGGTGCGGCGGCTACCCTGCGGGAACGCCAAAAGCGAACCGCCGTTGGCGTAGCCCGCCAAGAGCGAAAAGTTCTGTAGGCGAAGAGAAGTCTGAGCGCCGGCGTCCGGCGATCAGAACTTCGGGGTTTCCCAACCTAGGAACGCCACTTGCTACAAGCCGGGAAACCCGTCCAACGCAGTGGCTCAACTTTTCAAGACAGGCATCTCAACTTCGGTGTAAACACCGATAAACACCGATAATTTATTGGTGTCTATCTGCGGCTGCTTTTTAGTTTTGTCGAACTCACTTGACGTAATAAATCTGTAAGCTGGTGATCTCGATTAAAGAGAACAAGAAAAGCTAAGATAACAACTCCCATTGTGGCGATCGCAACTCCCGCTGCCTGTGCAAAAATAATTACAATCTGGTAGCGTATGGCATCATTAGGATTTGCCCCAGCGAGAATTTGACCGGTCATCATTCCCGGTAGGCTAACTAATCCCATCACCATCATTGAGTTTATAGTCGGAATCATTCCTGTTCTGAGGGCTTCTCTAATCGTTTGATGTGCGGCTTCCCAACGGGTTGCGCCCAGAGTCAGTAGGGCTTCTATTTCTGCCCGATGACTAATTAAGTCCTCCATAAACCGATCTAAACTCAAAGAAGTACCCGTGAGGGCATTACCTAACACCATACCCAAAAGGGGAATAAGATACTGTGGTTCGTACCACGGCTCTACGCGTACAATGCCAGTAACTATTATCCCTGTAACTAAAAAGGAACCGCTGAAAAGGGAAATAAAGTTGTTCCAATAAATACTTGTAAAACGTCTGCGTGTACGGTTGACACTAGATACACCAGCAATGGCTGTCATGCCCAAAGCCAAAAGTATGATTAATACAGGGTTGCTGAGAGTAAACACCCATTGCAATATGTACCCTACCATTAACAACTGCACTACCATGCGTAGCGAGGCTATCCCTAGGCTTTGCTCTAGTCCCAACCGCAAAACTAAGGAAAGCCCCATATTGATCAGAATAAACAAAGTCGCCAAAGCTAGTTGTCCATAACTAATCTGGATATAATTGGCTTCCATTAGTTTTTTTCCTTCAAGGTAATTTGGCGGCTGGTAATACGTTCTAACTGGGTTGGGTCATGACTTGTCCACAGATATGCCCGTTGTGGGTCTTGATGTTGCCAAGCTGTAACTAAAGCCTCTAAACTTTGGGCAGTCCCACCATCCAATGAGGCAGTAGGTTCATCCAGTAGTAGTATTTTTGGTGAAAGTTGTAAAGCTCGCAAAAAGGCGAGAATCTGGGCTTCACCACCGGAAATAGCGCTCACCGGACGCTGCAAAAAGTCAGCCGTTTTATGCAAAAGATATAGATAGTCTAAAATTAATTGACGGTTGTAAACTTGATGGCGGTGAACTGCTAATCGATAAACTTGTTGGAGATTTTCCTCTACAGTTCCTTCCCACAAAGCTGGTCGCTGGTGCAAGTAGATAATTTGGGAACGATAGCTGGGTATAAACCAGGAATTCATCGGCTGTCCCTGAAAAATAATTTGCCCTGCTTGCACTGGATCTAAACCAGCTAATGCTCGTAGCAGCAAGCTTTTACCAGATCCAGAAGCACCGATTACCGCTACTCGTTCCCCTGGAAACAATTGAAAACTCAAGTGATTCCAGATCCAGCGTTTCTCAACTGTTCTACCTAAGTCTTGTACAGAGAGAATAGGGTTTTTGGGAGACAGTTCTAGCTCGCTAGTCTGGCTTTGAGTAAGTTGATTTTTCATAGTGTCTCCCCAGAATCCTTAGAATATTTTACGTTGTTCTAGATGGGCAAGAATATCTGAGCGATCGCGCCACACAGGACGCAATTTTTTGTTGGCGAACATCTGTAATTGGTCGCTAATGTGGGACGAGCCGGGTTGAGTCGCATTCCCGTAACTGGTAAGTGCCATTGCTTTTACAGGGTTGGAAAATTCAATTGCAGCAACATACGAATCACCTGCAACGGCTTGGAATTGACCGTTTTCTCCAGGAGCAAAATTTAGTACCCGAAAAATTCCCAAGTTGCCATCTCCACCATTGGCAGGCACATCCACATTACCCAACTTTAGCCGAAAAACCTTGCCCCACGGAACATCAAGCGCCCCATAAGTCTTTTGTACTTGTGCGGCTACTGCTTCTAGTGTTGCAACTGCACTTTTAGGATTTGCTAAACCATCGGGTGTGGTGCGGGGAGAATTTTCATTCCAAGGTTTACTAAATGCCTGATCTAAGTCCATCTGTTCTACCCAAAAGGCAAATAATACCGCCCCTTGACTATCTGCATTAGCTTGCCGATCCCACGCTTCTAGGACACTAGCTGCTTGTCGCCCTAAGTCTTGACCATACTTACGTGCAGCCGGAATTAAATCATCCAATAGGCGATCGGCCAACTCCATACGGGTAGAGTGCTTGTATGCAACCATTTCATCAAAAGAGACTTTGTTATCCTCAGCCAACATTCTTACAGAACTTTGTGAGCGAAAATCCATGAAACGAGGTGCCATGTAAGACGGGTAATTATTGGCTTTGATGGCGGATGGAAATGTAGTTGTCCAAGGTGGGTCATTGGTATTTTGTAACCAGCCGCTTTTAGGGTCAACTATGCGCGGTAAATCTTGGTAAGGATGAATTTTTGTCCACAAGGTTTTAGATGTATTTCCTGGGATCATGCCTTCCCAGTATGCAAAATCCCCATTTGATCGCACTGGAACTTGACCATTGAATAGGTGCATAATATGCCCTTCCCTATCTGCATACATCACTGTAAACATCGATAGTTGTAGGCGCTTAAGTGCGGTTTCAAACTGGTTGAGGTTTTGGGAACGTGCCATATCCCACCACTGTTGGAGTACACCAGGTCGGTCAAGACCTGCAACTCTCAGGGCCACGGCTTTACCATTTTTCTCGGCTACCACAGGGCCGTGAACAGAACTTTTTACTACTAATGGTTGCTCTTGCAGAGAGCCATCTTTTTGTTTGACCTTTAAGGAAAGAGTTTGTGTGTGGAAGTTACGAACTTTATTATCAAAGCGATAACCATTACCTGCCAATGTGAGTTCATAAACATCCCAACCATCGTAGGTATTAACGGTATGAGTCCAACCTAAGTTGTTGTTAAATGCGATCGCTAATACCGGAATACCTACAAGTGTTGCTCCATAAGCATCAATTCCTGGTGTGGTAATTTGGGCTTCATACCACAAAAATAAATCTGACCAAGGTAGATGTGGGTTTGCCAGCAACATTGCCTTCCCACTAGCAGAATGATTTGGTGCGATCGCCCAACCATTAGATCCCGCTTGCAACTTTTGTTTGCTCAGCCCTAATACTTGTTCTGGATTGACTACAAAGGTGAAATTGAGTACCCGATGTAAGTGAGCCATGACATCTTCTGGCTTGACTGGTAACACCGCCTCAACTTCATCGTCAATCAAGTTAGGATTTTGGGAAGCATAAGCATTGATCCCCGTAGCAAAAGCATCGAGATAACTACGAAAAGCTGGACTCTGTGCCTTGTACCAAGTACGAGCGCGTTCTGGTACTCCCGCAGTCTGTACCCATCGGTCTGACTCTAAATATTCCTCTCCCCAATATTCGGCGGCGCGTCCCCGTGCTTGACCATAGAGACGCAAAAGCAAATCTCCATGACTTTGCATTTGCGCCCAACCGAAGGCGTAAAATGCACTCCGGTCATCTTTCCCGTATATATGCGGTACACCATAGGTATCCCATAATATCTCTGTAGATTTTGTTGGTGTGGCTACAGTGTGGCTGACTACAAACAAAACCATTATCAAACTGAGTATTAAGGGTAAAATGCGTATTGATTTTTTTTTGCAAACACTGAGTAAAATATCAATCCTCATTAACACCACCATGTATAGCTGCAATGCCTGGTGACTGAAACTGCTATTGGTCAAAGAAGAATCAAGACAGAGTTTTGATGCCTCCTACCTCCTGTCTCCTGCTTCCTACTTCCTGAAGCAAGTGAATTTGATAAAGCAGATTTAAGTTGATCTCACAATACCACTTTGTTGAGAAATTATATCAAAGCTGAAACAGTATCCTTGATTCTGATTAAAAATCATGAAATAGCTACAGGATCATGTAATCTATATAGTTATTAAGAAAGATTATCAACTCTTATGATTAAAAACCCGTTAAATATTAAAAAACAAATAACCAACCAAGCGTAGTATTTTTAAATGACAGCAGGATCATGATAAAAGCGACCACAGTGTCACCTAGAGGATGGAAAAAGCCACAAATCTCAGCCTTATTTGGTCTGGGTCTGGGACTGTGTATCTTACTAATTTGCTTGGTGTACAGTGTGACATTAGGTGCAGCAGACATACCTCTAGGTAAGATTTTGACATCTTTTATAGCCTTTGATGGTTCCTATGATCACTTGGTCATTCAGACCGTGAGACTACCGCGATCGCTTGTTGCTATCCTAGTAGGTTCAGCCTTGGCTGTCTCTGGAGCCTTAATGCAAGGTTTGACACGCAACCCCTTAGCAGATCCAGGTATTTTGGGTATTGAGTCGGGAGCAGCACTGGCTGTTGTTGCAACAATTTTTGTTTTTGGTAGTTCAGACTTAAGTGTTTTAACCATTGTGGCCTTTTTAGGTGCAGGAGCCACAGCGATGTTAGTCTACTTTCTTGGTTCTCTAGGACGGGGAGGAGCTACCCCGTTGAATCTGACAGTAGCAGGTGCAGCACTCACGGCTCTGATTTCATCTCTTACCACTGCTATTCTGATCGTCAGTCAACGAACCTTAGAAGAAATTAGATTTTGGTTAGCTGGTTCATTAGCCGGTAGAGATATCAATATATTTTTTCAAGCATTACCTTTCGTCGTCATTGGATTAGTTGTGGCTTTTGCCCTTGGTAGACAAATTACCACCATGAGTCTCGGTGAAGATGTAGCCAAAGGTTTAGGTCAGCAGACAACCTGGATTAAAATCATCACAGCTATCAGCGTTGTTTTACTGGCGGGAAGTTCAGTATCTCTGGCAGGCCCAATCGGCTTTATTGGCTTAGTCGTTCCCCACATTGTCCGATTTTTTATTAAAGCTGATTATCGTTGGATTTTGCCTTATTCCGCAGTTGTGGGCGCAATTTTACTGCTAGTTGCAGATATTGCCGCGCGTGTGTTGCTCAAACCTCAAGAGTTACCTGTAGGTGTAATGACAGCAATCGTTGGCGCTCCATTTTTTGTGTACCTGGCTAAGTCAAAGGTGAAAAAATGAAAGTTGATTGGCTAGTCGTCCGTTCCGAGGCGATATCTTTTCGTATAGACCGACGTGTACCAGTCATGCTGCTGTGTTTGGTAGTAGTGATTGTAGTGGCGATGGTGATGAATATAGGCCAAGGTGAATATCCAATCTCGCCTTTAAATATCGTCAAAACTGTATTGGGTTTAGATACGGGAAACTCAGACCATGCTTTTGTAATTCACAATCTGCGTCTACCTCGCACACTTATAGCTTTTATGGTGGGGGTAGCTTTTGCAATTTCTGGTACTATCTTTCAAGGGCTGACACGCAATCCCTTGGCAGACCCCAGTATTATCGGCATCAATGCCGGGGCTAGCCTGGTAGCGGTTTCAGTAATTATCCTATATCCTTCAGCGCCAGTTTACACTTTACCCATTTCGGCTTTTGCTGGTGCTTTGGTGATGGCGGCTTTAATTTACTCGCTAGCTTGGAACAATGGTAGTTCTCCGATTCTATTAATTTTGATGGGTATTGGCTTATCTGCGATCGCCACTGCTTTCACAACCTTGATGATTACTTTTGGAGAAATTTATGAGGTTAGTAATGCTTTGGTTTGGTTAGCTGGGAGCGTCTACGGTCGTACCTGGGAGCAAGTACTTTCTTTATTACCCTGGTTAATTATTTTTGTACCAATGGCTTTGACATTAGCAAGACATTTGAATGTTCTTAACTTAGGAGATGATGTCGCCAAAGGTTTGGGTACTCGTGTGGAATGGCAACGTGGTTTACTAGTGCTGGTGGGTGTAGCTTTAGCAGGTGCAGGAGTTGCTACCGCCGGCAATATTGGTTTTGTTGGTTTAATCGCACCTCATTTAGGACGACAGTTGGTAGGTGCAACCCATGAAGGATTGATTCCTATTTCTGCACTGTTGGGAGGAGTGATTGTTGTAATGGCAGACTTGCTAGGAAGAACACTATTTGCACCTATTGAACTCCCTTGTGGGGTGGTAACTGCTGCTATCGGCGCTCCTTATTTTCTTTATTTGTTAATTCGTAACCGCAAAAAGTAAAGCTGGAAAAGATCACTTATGAAAGGACTGTCAACTAAAAGTCTGTCTTTAGCTTACGATGGTGCGCCGATTATCCGTGACCTGAATTTGGCAATCCCCACTGGACAAATTAGTGGTTTAGTTGGTGCTAATGGTTGTGGTAAATCAACGTTGTTGCGAGGTCTTGCTAGATTGCTTAAACCCTGTGGTGGTACAGTATGTCTTGATGGAACGTCTATTTTTAATCTTTCTACTAAAGAAGTAGCCCAGCAGTTGGGAATTTTGCCCCAAGGGCCAGTCGCGCCGGAAGGTTTAACGGTGCGAGATTTGGTCGCACAAGGACGTTATCCTTATCAAAATTGGTTGCAGCAATGGTCAGCCAAAGATGAAAAAATTGTACAGCAAGCACTCTTAATTACAGATTTGTTGGAATTGGCAGATAGAGCATTAGATACTTTGTCTGGTGGACAACGACAGAGAGCATGGATTGCAATGGCGCTGGCGCAAGATACAGATATTTTACTTTTAGATGAACCAACTACTTTTTTAGATTTAGCGCACCAAATAGAAATTCTGGATTTGTTGTATGAGTTGAACCAAACTCAGGGACGAACAATTGTTATGGTACTGCATGATTTGAATCAGGCTTGTCGTTATGCTGATTACTTAGTTGCTGTCAAAGATGGTCGAATTTTTGCCGCTGGGGAACCCAAGCTAGTGATGACTCAAGAAATGGTTCAGGAGGTTTTTGGGTTGGAGTGTCGTGTTATTGCTGATCCAATTGTGGGGACACCGATGTGTGTGCCGATAGGACGCAAAGCGAAAGCAAATAATAAACAAATTTACTTAAATTCCTGATTTGATTGTAGATCCCCGACTTCTTTTAGAGGTCGGGGATCTAGTAAAATTCGACAACAGGTATTAACTTTTGAACCAATATTATGGATACCAAAATAACTTCTGACGCAATTATGCAGATAGGAATGGGTTTTTGGAGTGCAAAAACCCTACTAGTAGCGGTTGAACTTGGTTTGTTCACCCTGCTTGATTCATCACCTCTCGATGCTCAAACGCTAGCTGGGAGGTTGGGAATACATCCACGTTCAGCGCGAGATTTCTTTGACGCCTTAGTAGCTTTAGGTTTATTAGAACGACATAACGAGCAATACTCTAACACTCCAGAAACAGAGCGATTTCTCGTTCGTGGTAAGCTTGAGTATATTGGTGGCTTCTTAGAAATGGCAAATGCACGATTATATCCATTTTGGGGTTCGCTAACTCAAGGATTACAAACTGGACAACCTCAAAACGAAGCCAAGAATGGGGAAAACTTTTTTACTGCACTTTATGCTGATGCCGATCGCTTAGAGACTTTTCTTAAAAGTATGACTGGTTTGAGTATAGAAGCAGCGAAGGCGATCGCAGCAAAGTTTCCTTGGAGTGAGTACCAAACTTTTATCGACATTGGAACAGCTCAAGGTGGCTTGCCGATACAAGTAGCATTAGCGCATCCTCATCTGTCTGGGGGTGGGTTTGATTTACCTGTTGTACGCCCAGTTTTTGAGGAATACGTTAGTTCTAATAATCTGAGCCAACGCCTGCAATTCTTTGCGGGTAACTTTTTCTCTGACTCACTACCTGTTGCTGATGTCTTAGTTATGGGACATATCTTGCATGACTGGAATCTTGACGAAAAACTGATGCTACTGACTAAAGCCTATGAGGCCCTTCCCTCTGGTGGTGCGCTGATTGTTTATGACGCCATGATTGATGATAATCGATGCAAAAACACCTTTGGACTTCTGATGAGTTTGAATATGTTAATTGAGACTCCAGGAGGATTTGATTACACTGGTGCTGATTGTATTGAATGGATGCGTTCTGTGGGATTCCGTGAACTGCAACAGCAGCATTTGACTGGCTCCGAATCGATGGTTTTTGGTATTAAGTAATAAGAAGCAAAACATAGTTTTTTTATTGTATATGAATACCAAACTGATTAGATTTTTTATTTTTTGTGAGATTTTGAGCATCTGAAAATAATTAAATATTAGTCTTACTATGTAACACTTGTTGGCATTTTTAGTATCGCATCAATCACATAATAATTACAAACAATACCAGTCGTGACAATCACATCAAAATCTCCTAAAGTATCTAAAAATAGTAGGAATTCAGCCCATCCTTTACAACGTTTGCTAAACTATGGAAGCCAATATCGCCAACAAATTTGGCAGGCAACATCATTTTCTATCATTAATACGATTTTAGACTTAGCACCACCGTGGTTAATTGGTATTGCGGTAGATATTCTTGTAGAACAGCAAAATTCTGTAATTGCCAAATTGGGTGTAAAAGATATATTTTGGCAATTTCTACTACTTTCATTGCTCACTATCATTGTCTGGATACTAGAATCAAGTTCTGAGTATGCATATAATAGACTTTGGCGTAATTTAGCCCAAAATATCCAGCATAATTTACGCTTGGATGCCTATAATCATGTACAAGAATTAGATTCAGCTTACTTTGAAGAAAGCAGTACAGGTGGTTTGATGTCAATTTTAAATGATGATATCAACCAACTAGAAGATTTTTTAAATTTTGGAGCTAATGAAATTATCAACATTATCACTTCACTGCTCATTTTAACTGGTGGTGCTTTCTTTATTTTACCTCCCTATATCACCTTGGCAGCAATGTTGCCAATGCCATTTATTGTTTGGGGTTCTTTTACTTATCAGAAGCGTCTGGAGGTTCGTTATGCTGAAGTGCGAGAAAGGGTAAGCTTTCTGAACTCACGACTAGCAAATAATCTCAGTGGTATTACCACAATTAAAAGTTTTACTGCTGAAGATTATGAAAGTGCCAGATTAGCAGGAGAAAGCGAAGCATATAGAAAAAGTAACAACAAAGCAATAAAACTTTCTGCTGCCTTTGTACCCTTAATTAGAATGCTAGTTTTAGCAGGGTTCACAGCCTTGTTGTTTTGGGGAGGTATGGCAACATATGCTGGTAAGATATCTATTGGCAATTACAGTGTTCTGCTAGTTTTAGTCCAGAGATTGTTATGGCCTTTAGTAACATTAGGAGAAATATTTGACAAATATCAAAGGTCAATGGCTTCTACTAATCGTGTCATGGATTTATTAGATGCTCCCATCAATATTACTGCGGGAGACAAATTTTTACCTATTGATAAAGTACGTGGTGAAATTGATTTTAAACAAGTTACTTTTGCTTATCGAGATAGAGAGCCAGTAATTAAAAAACTATCCTTACATATCCCCGCAGGCAAAACGATCGCTATTGTTGGTTCTACTGGTTCTGGTAAAAGCACTTTAGTTAAATTATTATTGCGATTGTATGATATTTCTTCTGGAACGATCGCTATTGATAATATTAATATTCAAAAGTTAAATATAGGTGATTTGCGTCGTAGTATCGGCTTAGTCAGTCAAGATGTATTCTTATTTCATGGTACAGTTGCGGAAAATATCGCTTATGGGACTTTTAATGCTAGTGATGAACAAATAATTGAAGCCGCGAAAATTGCCGAAGCTCATGATTTTATTATGCGGCTACCCCAAGGTTATGAGACGATAGTTGGAGAACGAGGTCAAAAATTATCTGGTGGACAACGCCAGAGAATTGCGATCGCTAGAACTGTTTTAAAAAATCCGCCAATTTTGATTTTAGATGAAGCCACCTCAGCAGTAGATAATGAAACTGAAGCTGCTATTCAGCGTTCTTTAGAACGGATTACCGTTAATCGAACGACAATAGCCATAGCTCATCGTCTTTCCACTATCCGCAATGCTGATTGCATTTATGTGATGGAATATGGGGAGTTAGTTGAGTCTGGAACCCATGAACAATTGCTGGATAAAAATGCAATTTATGCTAGTTTATGGCGGGTGCAATCGGGAGTGCGATAAAAAGTAGGATGTTTTTTAAACCACCCTCCGGGTGACGCTCCTTCTCCCAAGGGGAGACGCTTTGCGAACGTCGCTAACGCTGCGCTAACACCAGTCGCTTACGGCGGGAAACCCGCCTACAGCGCTGGTTCACCAAGGCACTAAGGCACAAAGATGAAAAGCCCAAAATTACATATATTACTAAAGCTACTTTTCTACAAAGGAGTATTGACAAGATATTTGTAGAGATCATCGATTACTGCATCAGCTGCAAGTAAATTTGACTCCCTCCAAGTTGATAAGTTTATAACGTATACATGGTTTTTTTGAACGGCTTTCAGCGTCTTCCACAATGGCTTTTGTTTGAGTTTATTAAATGATTTTCCCTCATCGTCTCCATCAATACCTATAAATAAAACATCACCATCGATTTTTGATAATTCTTCTTCGGGAATAAAAATGTGTCCATCTGGAGTAATCACATCTTGTACTTCTGTGCGTTGTAGACCAACATCATTGAGTATTGAGCCGGCAAATACATTTTTAAGTTCGCTAATAAATATAGGATTATTACTACTTTCAACATAGACATAAGAAAATTTTTGATTTTGATAGCGATCGCCTAGCGCCGTCTTCAGTTCTTTAATTCGCTGATAATAATGATTCCATGCCTGTTGAAAAGCCTTTTCTTTGTCTAAAACTTTAACGACAAAACTAAAATGTTCCTTCCACTGACGGGGGCCTTCCCAACCAGTTTGTACAGTTGGGGCGATTTTTGAGAGTAGAGGATAAATACTTTTATCGTCACTCAAATTTATAATTAAATCGGGTTTGAGTTGCAAGATTTTTTCTAGATTGGGTTGTGTGACACCTCCCACCCATTCGATCTGATCTATCTTGCCATCGAGATATTTAGGAAACTCACTTTTCTGATATCCAGTTGCACTGCCAACTGGTTTAATATTAAGAGCAAGTAGATTACCCAAGGTAGCTAAATGCAAGGTCACAATACGTTGAGGATTTTGAGGAACACAAGTTTCCCCCACTAAATGCTGAATTATCCGACAATTAGTGGGGCGAGATAATTCAATGAAATTACCTACATTTTTAGTTAAATTTTGATTGCAAGCAGAAAAAAGCAAAGTTGTTAAACTAGCAAGTAGAAATATGATTATTGCACGACTTACTTTCTTCATCAGATTAGTTAAGCTTATCCCACCCCTAAAAGGTAATGGGATAACACAAAAGACTGTTTACTGTTGACTATTGACTGTTTACTGTTTACTGTTTACTGTTGACTGTTTAAAACTTCCAAGAAATAGTACCTTGCACCGTAAATGGCTGTCCGTAGTAAACACGATTAGAATTAAGCGCACTTTCAAAATAGTCTACATCAAATAGATTTTTGAAGTTGAGTGCAACTCTGAATTTATCTTGGTTATAGAAAATAGCTGCATCAGTCCGAACATAACTAGGTACATCGTAACTATTGTCCAAATCTCCAGCGCGATCGCCGACAAAAAATAAGCCGATTCCAGCCCCTAAACCTTGTAATTCACCTTGTTGAATTTCGTAGGTCGTCCATAAGTTAAAAGAATGGTCTGCACTATTTGGTAATCGGTTTCCAACTGTAAAAGTAGTATCTTCCGCGATGCGTGCGTCAGTATAAGCATAGCCTGCATAAATATTCCATCCCGGCAAAATTTCGCCCGTCAGATTCAGTTCAATACCTTGGCTATTCTGTTCACCTACTTGGATTTGAAAACCTTGATTATCAGGATCATCTACCAAGACATTGGTACGAGTTAAATCATAGAATGCAAGCGTTGCCGAAATGCGATCGCTCAAATCTGCCTTCACTCCAACCTCATACTGAGTACCACGTTCTGGTTCTAATGTAGAGTCAACATCAAAAAAGAATGTACCATTTGGTGGAGTGAATGAACTTGTATAACTAGCATAAAGCGAGATAGCGGGAATGGGTTGATAGACAATCCCAAAACGAGGACTGAACGCACTATCTGACCCACTGCTTTCTATATTATTAGTGAAATCTTCATATTTCCGATCAAAAGCATCAAACCGTACACCTAACAACAACTTCAAGCTATCTGCAAGTGCAACTTGGTCTTGAAGATAAATTCCTAATGAGTTGGTTATGGATCGGTCATTACTTTCAGAACTAAAGACCGATTCCGGCGGTTGACCATACACAGGATTAAAGATATTAATCGTTGCCGCATCGCGTTCAGCATATCTTGGTGACAAGTTTTCTAAACGATTGAAATCAAATCCAAATAGTACCTGATGTTGAATTGAACCCGTGGCAAATTTACCAACCACACTTGTTGTGAAATTATAATTACTATTTTCCAGATCGTATTCTCGAGCTGTGCGATTCAAAGTTTCATTGTCCTCATCCAAAGTTGAGGGAATCGTAAGCCGGTCACTGTAATCACGAAACGTAAACCGAAAAGCATTGCGTAACGACCAGCTGTCATCAAATTTGTGTTCTAGTTGGTATCCCAGCCTTGTAATTGTTTGTTCAAATTCGTCAGAAGGTTCTCCAAAGTTGCGGTTACGAGACACTTCGCCATTTGGGTTAGGTAATATACTGCCAATGACAGGTACGCCAGATGCGTAGGAATCTCTTGTCTTGATGTATTCTCCCTCTAAGACTAGGTTAGTACTCTCGCTAAGAGCCACACTGACAACAGGCGATATATTTAAGCTTTCACCATTAAAGAAATCGACAAAACTACCTGAATTTCTGTAGGCTGCATTCAAACGATATAAGACTGTCTTCGAGTCATTTAACGGCCCCGATAAATCAACCGCGCCTCGATAAAAACTATAGCTGCCAATAGTTGCGTCAATAGCATAAAAAGGGTCACTCAAGGGACGTTTAGATACTATATTGACGGTTCCCCCTGGATTACCCAAACCAAATAGCACTGATGCAGGGCCTTTGAGAACTTCGACTTGCTCAATACTAGAAAGTTCAGTCACTTCCGTAGCTAAAGGATCAATTAGCCCATCTCTAAGAGAATTAGTAGATACTGCATCAAATCCGCGAATTGTAAAAGAGCCAGTTGGGCCAAAATTAAAGGCCTGATTGACACCAGGAACATTTCTGAGCGCATCGTCTAAACGAGTCACCTGTTGGTCGCGCAACACTTGTTGTGGTACTACTTGAATCGATTGAGGAATGTCACGCAAAGGTGTATCAGTTCTTGTTCCAGTTGTAGTATTCGGTACGCGATACCCATCTTGCTCCCCTGTCACCACCAACTCAATCGGCTCATCCTGCTGCGCTGCTGGTTCCTCTTGCGGTGTCTGTGCTGGCGTCTGTGCTTCTGGTGTTTGGGGCTGCTGTGATGGCTGCGTCGCTGTTGCAGCAGAATTTATCCCAAAAACTAGCCCTGCATTATCATCAAATAACTCAACTGTCGGCAGAGCTGTATCACCTACCACCGTCACTCGAACAGTCTTTGCATCAATATTTGTAACAGTTATCTCCGTGATTCCCGCAAGCGGTTTTTCTGAACGAAATGTAAAAGCATCGCCGTTAGGTAAACGCAATTGCCCGCCAGCAACATCAACAATAAAATTATTACCTGTACTGCGATTGGTAACTTGCAGTTGTTCCCCAAGAGCCGTTTCTAAAATTACCTCTACACCTTTGTCTGTAGGATTTGCCTTTACTCCCGTGATTGGTATGACTTGTTGATCCCCAGTTCCTTCTGGGTTAGGGGTGTTAGTTGGTGTTGGTGACTGTACCAGCATTTGGGCGCTAGTAGCAGGAAGTTCAATTTCGTTTAGTTGACGAATATTTTTACCTGTTTTATCCGACTTTGCTCTTTGGAGTGAACTTACAATTTGAGACTTAAAGAGTCGGGATTTTTTAGTACTGGGAGCTAATAGCGGAGATTTGCTGCTTGTAAATTTTTCATCTTTAACCGCAATCTTATCTAATGCAGACTTCCCTATCCTCTGGCTAGAAGATTTGCTTTGAACATCCTCTTTTACTTCTTCACCTTTAGCAGGAGTGTTCATCACAACAACAACCGCACTTGTCAGCAGCAGGCTTTGAAAAAATTTATCTAACTTCATTTATCCGCTTACACTCAATCACACTACTTGGTCGTACCCGAAGACACAACGACAATCTTTGAAATAAATTGTCATTTAGATTTAAGTTAGTTGAATCATATTATGAAGTGATGCAAGACACAAGATAATTAATAATATTTTTTCTTTAATTAAGAACATTAAGCAACAATTATTCTTATGGGCAGGTGTTTGCTTGACACATAAGCAGAGATTGTACTAGTAGCTAAAACTACTTTTTTAATTAAGTATGCCCGAAAGGTGAAATAGCCTTCCTAATTAAGGAGTTATTCAAAATACTACGAAGCTTATATTATGTAGTCATATGCAAAACTTATATATCTGCCTTGAGAAGAGACTTTGAAAAAGTATATTGCTGATTATCTACCTCAAGATATAAAGATAATTAGATAACAAAACCTAATATTTTATGCTCTTTTTAATAAAAACTCTATATAAAGACTCTATTGCTAAAGCAACTAATTCTCGTTAATCTAATCAAGGATAAATAAAAATTACTTGCAATAACGGAGATGTTTATCCAAATAAACCACGATTAATCAGCATTTAAACAATCTTAGAGGATGTTTGTAAAGTATCAAGTTGCATCAATATTGCCCTAACCCAGACTACTTGCTCTACTTGAAGAGAATTCGGTAGCAAGATCCCGCAGGGTGCGGCAGCTCCCTTTTTAAGTTTAAGGCGGGAAAATAGATTAAAATTCCTGTTTTTAGTGAGAGCCAGTCCGTTGTAAACTTTCCTAACGTTGCCACACCTCTTGCTTTGAAAGCTTGCTACACGCAGCGTCTTTGCCAGGAGAAGTGGAGAAATCGACGTGGATTTAGGGGGGTATAAAAGTCTTTTAATACATTACAAACAACTTTTAAAATATGCTGTTAGTGGTTAAATAATTAAGCTGAAATAGAAAATCATTAGATACGGCTTAATCAAAGAAGGAGAGCCAAAACTATCACCAATGTAATTGAACTTAAAACTGCTTTAATAATTCTTAAATGAATCTAATATTTATTTTAGGCGGCAATATTTTTAAGCAGTGCCAAATGTAAGTATGTTGGAGTTTCTATGCAAATCCAAACTAGTAGCTCAATTTTAAAAATCAAGAGTCCTAGTATCAAAGAGTTTTCAAAAATATGTAAACAATATCAGCCTTTTATAATTGAAGATGTTGCTCAACATTGGGATGCTTGTAAAAATTGGTCGCATAACTATCTAATAAACCACTGTGGCAATAATCTGGTTCCAGTACGGTTTTATAAAAAGGATTTTTGGGATGATCATAAAAATTTTTCTTATGAAGATGGTTATGATCCTAAAAAAGAAATGAAATTTCAGGAGTATATAAATAACCATATAGAAAATCGAGCTAATCAAAATAACAATGCTCAATATTTAGAATGTTATTTATCTGAAGCGCTTTTTGAAGAACGCTTTCCTGAAATTGTTGGAGATGTAACTTATCCAGGATACTTCAACAGGAAAGCATTTGTTACATTATGGTATGGTTTTTCAAGTAAAAACTTTTCTTCAACTACTACCCTTCACTTTGACCCATTACATAATATTTTTGCTCAAATTCAAGGTAGAAAAAGAATACTTTTATTTCCACCTTCAGATTATTTGTCATTCTATCCACCTCTTGAAGCTAGTTCTGGCGCAGCATATAATAGTAAGGTAAAGCCAGATATCTTCGATTTGGAATCATTTCCGAAGTTTCCTTGGCAAGAAAGAATAGAAGTTATACTTCAGCCAGGAGAAATACTTTATATACCGCCTTTTTGGTGGCATCATCTTACCGCAGTAGATGAGAATATATCATTATCATTTTGGTACGATCTGAAAATTCAAGATTTTTTGTGGCAGAAAAAGATGTTATCAGTTTTTCTCAACATTGCTCCTCATTATTTATCTCATACAATTTCAGCTGGAGGTTTCAAAGATTTAATAGGCTTTGTTAAAAGTATATTTAATTGAAACTGCTGTAACCATATAAGCTGCACATTGCCTTGAGTTGAAAATAACAATGAATGGTTTTTCTCATAACTTATTTGACATTGTTGGCAACTTTTCTACAGTTGTCGAAGTTCTGCGCTTAAGAAGCTTGACGCAGCCAAATAGAGATGCTTTTACCTTTTTGTTAGATGGAGAAACAGAACAAACAACGTTAACATATCAAGAATTAGATAGGCGATCGCGCCAAATAGCTGCTCAATTACAAGCATTGAGTTTGACTGGGGAACGCGCCTTACTACTTTATCCAGCCGGACTAGATTTTTTAGTTGCTTTTTTCGGTTGTTTATATGCGGGAGTTGTGGCTGTAACTGCATATCCCCCCAGAAACGAGCGCAACACACCAAGAATAAAAGCTATCTCTATAGATGCACAAGCCGCGATCGCTCTGACGACAACAGAAATTCTTTCTACAGTGCAGTCTTTAATGTCGCAGAAGACTGACTCAGAATCCTTGCAGTGGCTTACTACCGACAATCTTGTAGAGGGAATAGAAGATACTTGGCAAGAACCCTCTATTGATCAAGATACCTTAGCTTTTCTGCAATACACCTCTGGTTCTACAGGGACACCCAAGGGTGTAATGATCAGTCATGGAAACCTATTACACAATGCTGACACAACTTACCAATTCATGGAGCATTCTCCAGAAAGTAAGTTCGTGACGTGGTTGCCGATGTACCATGATATGGGTCTGATTGGGGGAATCTTGCAACCTTTGTATGGAGGTTTTCCTTGCATTATTATGCCTCCAACTTCCTTTCTCCAACGTCCTTATCGTTGGTTGCAGGCCATATCTCACTACAAAGGTACAACGAGTGGGGGCCCGAATTTTGCCTATGAGTTATGTACTCAAAAAATTACTCCTGAACAAAAACAAACTCTTGACTTGAGCAGTTGGAGTGTTGCGTTTAACGGCGCGGAACCGATTCGGTATGATACTTTAGAGCGGTTTGCAGCAGCTTTTGCAGATTGTGGCTTCCGTAAAGAGGCATTCTACCCTTGTTACGGAATGGCTGAAACAACTCTGATGGTTTCTGGCGTGCAGAAGGCAAAATCACCAACTATCAAAATAGTCCAGAAGTCTGCATTAGAGTCTAATCAGATAGTTGAAGCATCTGTTAATAATGAGAATATTTCTTATTTTGTTAGTTGTGGTCGAGTCATACCAGAACAGAAAGTAGCGATCGCTCATCCAGACACACTCAGTAGTTGTCAACCTGACGAAATTGGTGAAATCTGGGTATCCGGGCCGAGTGTTGGCCAAGGTTATTGGAATCGTCCTCACCAGACAGCAGAAACCTTCCATGCTTATCTATCAGACACAGGTTTAGGCCCTTTTCTGCGGACGGGAGATTTAGGTTTTTTAGATAATGGCGAGCTTTTCATTACAGGTAGAGCCAAAGATTTAATAATTATTCGCGGCAGAAATCTTTACCCACAGGATATAGAATTAACCGCAGAATGCAGCCATTCATCTTTGCATTCCGGTGCTAGTGCAGCATTTACAGTCGAGGTTAACAACGAAGAACGACTAGTAATTGTACAAGAATTAAAGTTTCGGGCCAAGCCAAATTTAGAAGAAGTTATATCTGCAATTCGCCAAGCTGTTACTGAAGAACATGAAGTACAAGTTTATGCTGTGGTTTTGATTAAACCAGGTAGCATTCCCAAAACTTCCAGCGGTAAGATTCAACGACGTGCAACTCGCGCTCAGTTTCAGAATGGTGAATTAAATGTAATTGGCAGTGATATTTTCAAAATTAGCAATATTGTCACAAAAGAAACTCGATTAAAGCGTTCCGAACTTTTGACGCTTTCCCCAACGCAATGTCAACCGCTTTTAGAAGCTTATCTGATTGAACAGGAAGCCAGAGTACTGGCGATCGCACCAGATAATATCAATCCTGAAGAACCATTGAGCACTCTGGGGTTTGATTCTTTAAAAGTATTTGAGTTAAAAAACCGGATTAAGGTTGATTTAGAAGTAGAAGTATCGATAGCAGACTTCTTTGAAGGGATGAGTACGCTCAAGCTTGTCACCAAGATTCTGGCTCAAATAACAACAGACGCTATACCGCAAGTATCCCTGACTAAAGTCCAGAAAGCTAAAGTTTATCCCCAATCTTTTGCTCAGCAACGACTATGGTTCCTTGATCGTTTAGAACCAGGCAACCCAGCTTACAATATTTCCTTAGCTGTTAATCTCAAAGGTCAGCTTGAAGTTGCTCTACTAGAACAAAGTTTGAATGAGATTATCCGGCGACATGAAACTCTCAGAACTACTTTTACTACAGTCAACGGGGAACCCGTTCAAATTATTGCTCCTTCGCTAAAATTATCTTTATCGATAGTAGACTACCAAAAAAATATTGACATTAGACAACTCTTGACTCAAGAGAGCCAACGACCTTTTGACCTAACGCAGGGGTCATTATTACGTGCTAAACTTTTGCGCCTAGCACAGCAAGAGCATATTCTTTTGCTTGAGATGCACCACATAATCTCTGATGGCCGGTCTGCTGAGATATTTTTACAAGAGCTAGCATTACTGTATAAAGCATTCTTAACTGGAAGTTCTTTACCTTTACCAGAAGTCTCCATCCAATACAAAGACTTTGCACACTGGCAGCGCCAATGGTTGCAAGGGGAAATTCTGCAAACTCAACTCTGTTACTGGAAGCAACAACTTGAGGGTATCCCAGCCGCATTACAACTACCCACTGATCGGCCACGGCCGACAGTGCAAACTTCACACGGCGCTCAACAATCTATCGAGTTGTCCGAAGTCATTGAGCAACTAAAAGCGATCGCTCGTCAAAAGGGTATAACTTTATTCATGTTGCTATTGGCAGCATTTCAAACTTTTCTCTATCGTTATACCGGACAAAATGATATCGCTATAGGAACACCTGTCGCTAACCGTAATCGTGATGAAGTGAAAGGGTTAATTGGCTTTTTTGTCAATACCTTAGTCCTACGTACAGATATGAGCGGCGACCCGACTTTTGACGAGTTGCTGACGCGGGTAAAAAAGGTAGCTTTAGGAGCCTATACACACCAAGATTTGCCCTTCGACCAACTTGTAGAAGCACTGCAACCAGAACGGGACACCAGTCGAACACCGCTGTTTCAAGTCATGTTCAATGTCCAAGATTACTCGCAGTTACCAGAAATGCCTGGTTTGGCTTTGAGCTTGTTAAAAATAGAAACCAAAACAGCGCAGTTTGATTTGAGCCTGTCTATTGAGATTGCTGAACAAAGAGTGATGGCATCGTTTGAATATAATACTGACCTATTTGATGCTACTACCATCAGTAAAATGCTGAGACACTTTCAGAATTTGCTCTCAGGTATTGCTGCTAATCCTCAAACTCGGCTATCTAACTTACCACTTTTGAGCGCCACAGATCATCAGGAGTTACTAGAACTTAGTACAAATAAATCACCAATTGCAAATTCTCAACCTGAATGTATTCATCAACAATTTGAAGCGCAGGTAGAGCGGACACCAAATGCAGTTGCGGTAGTATTTCAAAACCAGCATTTAACCTACAGAGAATTAAATCAGCGAGCCAATCAACTAGCACACTACCTTAAAACCCTCGGAGTTAAACCAGAGGTTTTAGTGGGAATCTGTATAGAGCGCTCTTTAGAGATGGTCATCGGACTATTGGCAATCCTCAAAGCCGGAGGAGCATATCTACCTCTAGATCCAGCTTATCCAAAAGAACGTCTCGCTTTGATGTTAAAGGATGCCCAAGTGTCAGTTTTACTAACTTCGTCAGTACAATTGGACACACTCCTCGAATCTCAATCTCAAGTCATTTGCTTAGATACGGACTGGCAAACCATTTCTCAGGAAAGCCAGGAAAATCCAATTCATCAGACACAACCGGAAAACCTCGCCTATGTGATTTATACATCTGGTTCAACAGGAACACCCAAAGGGGTAATGATTCAGCATCGCTCTTTGGCTTGCTATATCAATACTGCATGTAAAGAGTTTGAACTGAAGACGACCCAACGCGTCCTGCAATTTGCTTCCATCAGCTTTGATACTGCTGCTGAAGAAATCTTTCCCTGTCTGATTTGTGGTGCTGCTCTCATCCTGCGTACAGATGAGATGTTAAGTTCAATACCTCAGTTTTTACAGCAATGTCGTGATTGGGAGGTAACTGTCCTTGATTTGCCTACCGCCTTTTGGCATCAAATAACTGCTGAACTAGCAACGTCAAATTTGGCACTTCCCGATTCCCTGCGATTAGTGATTATTGGGGGTGAAAGAGCTGACAAAAAACACCTGATAACGTGGCAGCAGCAGGTTAGTCAACGGGTACGCCTTGTCAACAGCTACGGCCCTACAGAAACAACAATTGTAGCAACGCTCTGCGACTTATCAGGATCGATGGCTAGCGAAGTGCCGATTGGTAAAGCCATTCCCCAAGTCCAAACTTACGTTCTCGACCCTTATTTACAACTCGTGCCTGTAGGAACTCCTGGCGAATTGTACATTGGAGGTGTTGGTGTTGCTAGAGGCTATCTGAATCGACCGGATTTAACAGCAGAAAGGTTTATTCCTAGTCCCTACAGTTCAAAAGGGGAGCGGCTTTATCAGACAGGTGACTTAGTTCGTTATCTACCTAATGGCAACTTAGAATTTCTTGGACGTATTGACCATCAAGTCAAAATTCGGGGTTTTCGGATTGAATTAGCAGAAGTAGAAGCCATACTAAATCAACACTTAGCCGTTCGAGAAGCTGTAGTTGTAGTAAGTGAAAATTCCGAAAGTTCTAAACGTTTAGTTGCTTATGTAGTTCCTTATGCACAAACACTGACAATTACTGAACTACGCGGCTTTTTAGAGTCAAAGTTGCCAAGCTACATGATACCAGCAGCTTTTGTAATATTAGAGGCACTACCACTTACACCCAATGGTAAGGTTGACAGGAAAGCGCTGGCTATTCCTAGTACTGTACGTCCAGAACTCGAAGAAATCTTTATTGCACCACAGACGACTATTGAAAAACAGTTAGCTGTTATTTGGGCAGAGGTATTAGGCTTAAAAGAAATAGGTATAAACGATAATTTTTTTAGATTAGGTGGGGATTCTATCCTTAGCCTTCAGGTAATATTTAAAGCTAACCAAATAGGGCTAAATCTGACTCCTAAGCAATTGTTTCAACATCAAACGATCGCTCAACTAGCGCTTGTAGTTGGAACAACTAAAAAAATTCAGACCGAGCAGATAGAACTAACTGGTTTGTTAGAGCTAACGCCTATTCAGCACTGGTTTTTTGAACAAAAGCAACCAGAACCACACCACTGTAATCAGTCAGTGTTGTTAGAAAGCAAACAGAAAATTGACCCTATAATTTTAGAGAAAGTTATAGAGTATCTCCAAAAGCATCATGATATTTTACGTTTACGATTTATCCAGGAAGAATTTACTACTCAAGCACTGATTGCTAGTCCTGATAATAGTATTCCACTAACATCCTTCGATTTTTCAGCCTTGCCAAAAGATAAACAAGCGGCAGCAATCGAAGCAGCAGCCACTAAACTACAAGCCAGCTTAAATCTGTCACAAGGGCCGTTATTCCAAGTTGCTCTTTTTAACTTGGGTGAAAATCAAACTAACCGCTTGCTTTGGATTATTCACCATTTAGTTGTTGATGGTGTTTCTTGGCGAATTTTAATTGAAGATTTTCAAACAGCTTACCAGCAAATTAGTCAAGGCAAAGCAATCAAGTTGCCACCTAAAACAACTTCTTATAAACAATGGTCTAGCTGTCTACAAGAATATGCCCAATCTTCTGCACTACTTTCAGAGCTAGACTTTTGGCTGAAAACACAGCATCAATCTGTACCTCTACCGATAGATTTTCCTGGTGGAAATAATCTAGAAGAAACGACTTCTATTGTATCGGTATCGCTGTCAGTAGAAGAAACTCAAAGTTTGCTGCAACAAGTACCAGCAGCTTACCGAACACAAATAAATGATGTATTATTAACAGCATTTCTGCAAACATTTCACCAGTGGACGGGAGAAAGTTATTTACTAATTGACTTAGAAGGGCATGGGCGAGAAGAAATCTTTGAGGATGTAGACTTATCAAGGACTGTAGGTTGGTTTACAAGTATTTTTCCAGTACACCTATATCTTGAAAATCCCAACGATCCAGCAACAGCTTTAAAGTCGATTAAGGAGCAAATTAGAGCAATTCCCAATCAAGGTATTGGCTACGGATTACTGCGCTATCTGAGTCGGGATCAGAAAATAACTGAGCAGTTTTCTTTGTCAAAAGCTGAAGTTATTTTTAACTATTTAGGACAGTTTAATCAAGTTTTATCAGAATCATCTTTATTTAGCTTAGTACCGGGTTCAAGTGGTGCAAGTCACAGTTTACGAAATAAACGAACTCACTTATTAGAAATTAACGCTGGGATTTATCAAGAACAGCTGGAAATGAGTTGGGCTTACAGCAATCAGCTGCATCGACAAACCACAATTGAAGTACTTGCTCAAAGGTTTATTGAGGCACTGCGATCGCTTATTGCTCATTGTCAGTCTAACAATGTAGGCGGTTTTACCCCTTCCGATTTTGCTGAATTTAAGCAAAGCCAATGGGATCAAACTGATCTCGATGCCATTACAGCAGCTATGGGAGATATCTAAGATGAGTGTGAAAAACAAAAACATTGAAGACTTTTATCCCCTCTCGCCCATGCAACAGGGCATTTTGTTCCATAGTCTTGCAGCTAAATCTGGCATCTATTTTGAACAATTTAGTTTGACTATCCAAGGAAAACTCAACATTCCAGAATTTCGTCGTGCATGGCAGTATGTTGTAGAACGACATTCAATTCTACGAACCTGCTTTGTTTGGGAAGGTTTAAAAGAACCAGTACAAATTGTGCATCGGCAGGTGTCCCTACCGTGGCAAGAATATAATTGGCAGCATCTTTCCTTAGAAGAACAACAACAAAAGCTAGAACTTTTTTGGCAAAGCGATCGCTCTAGAGGTTTGGAACTGACGCAGCCGCCATTGATGCGCTTCACACTCGTGCAACTTTCGGACAACTCCTATAACTTTACTTGGAGTCATCACCATCTATTGTTAGATGGGTGGTCTGTTCCCTTGGTTTTTAAGGAAGTTTTTGCTTGTTACAAAGCTTTCAATAATGGTCAAGATGTGGATCTAGAACCGATTCGCCCATATCGGGATTATATCGTCTGGCTACAGCAACAAAACCTATTTGAGGCTGAGACTTTCTGGCGACAGCTGCTTAAAGGTTTTACCGCTCCCACACAGCTATTGGTGAATCAAGGAGCGAGAAAATTACTTACTCAAACGGATGATTCTAAGGAGCGAGAAGTTAAGCTTTCTGTAGTCACAACAGCAAGATTGCAATCTCTAGCAAAGCAACACCAGTTAACACTAAACACTCTAGTACAGGGAGCTTGGGCTTTACTATTGAGCCGCTACAGTGGTCAGGAGGACGTAGTTTTCGGGGCAGTAACTTCTGGTCGTCCTCCGACTTTAGCTAAAGTTGAGTCTATGGTAGGGCTGTTGATCAATACACTACCGATTAGAGCACAAGTATCACCCGAAGAATTTATTTTGCCTTGGCTTGGGAAAATCAGAGATCAACTAGTTGAAGCACGTCAATACGAGTATACTCCGTTAGTGAAAGTCCAAGGATGGAGCGAAGTTCCTAAAGATTTATCTTTATTTGAGAGTATTGTAGTTTTTGAGAACTATCCTATAGATGCTTCCTTACTAGAGCAGAATCTAAATTTAAAGATCAAAGATTTTCATGCTTTTGAAAGGACTAACTATCCAATAACCCTAACCGTGATTCCAGGTGAAAATTTGTTGCTCAAGATTACTTGTAGCGATCGCTTCGATACTAATACTATCACCCGGATGTTAGGACATTTGCAGACTTTGCTAGAGAATATGCTAACAAAGACACAGCAACGTCTTGGTGAATTGTCGCTCTTAACGGAAGCTGAGCGACATCAGTTGCTTGTAGAGTGGAATGATACAGAAGTAAAATATCCTCAACAATGCATCCATGAGTTATTTGAAGCGCAAGTAGAAAAAACACCTGATGCAGTAGCAGTGGTGTTTGCAGACCAAGAATTGACCTACAGCCAACTCAACACCAAAGCGAATCAACTAGGGCATTATTTGCAATCGATAGGAGTCAAACCAGAGGTATTGGTAGGGATTTGTCTAGAGCGTTCTTTAGAGATGGTCATCGGACTATTAGCCATCCTCAAAGCAGGAGGTGCATACATTCCACTAGACCCAGCATATCCTCAACAGCGATTGGCATTTATTTTAGAAGATACCCAAGCTTCAGTCTTACTAACTCAAACCTCACTTTTACAAGCAATACCACAACATCAAGCTGAAGTTGTTTGTTTAGATGCAGATTGGCATTATATTGCCCAACAAAGCCAAGAACATTTATTTTCTCAGAGCACTCCTGACAACCTAGCTTATGTTATCTATACCTCTGGTTCAACAGGTAGACCAAAAGGTGTAATGATTAAACACGCTAGTACAGTTGCAATGTTAGATTGGGCAAACAAAACCTTTGAGATGAAAGCGAAAAAAGGAGTTTTAGCATCAACTTCAATTTGCTTTGACCTTTCAGTATTTGAGATATTTGTTCCTCTGTGTTGTGGTGGCAAGGTGCTGTTAATCGAGAATGCGCTGCATTTACCAACTTTGGCAACAGCCGAAAGTATAACCTTAATTAATACTGTCCCAAGTGTGATTTCACAGTTACTAAAAACTGATGGGATTCCAACTTCAGTGCAAACAGTTAATATCGCAGGTGAACCACTCCATAATCAACTCGTACAACAACTTTATCAGCAGGAAAATATACAACAGGTCTTTAACCTGTATGGCCCTTCTGAAGATACAACTTATTCAACCTCTGCCTTGATACAAAAAGGTAATAGCGATATACCACCTATTGGTCGTCCGATTCACAACACGCAAATTTATTTATTAGATCAAAATTATCAACCTGTTCCTGTCGGTGTGCCTGGTATGTTGTATATTGGCGGTGCAGGTTTAGCTCGTGGTTATTTAAATCAACCTGAACTGACTGCGGATAAATTTATTCCCAATCCCTTCCAAAGAGGCAAGGGGGAAGAAGACCAATCCTCTAATTCTGCACGTTTGTATAAAACAGGGGATTTGGCACGCTATTTACCGAATGGAGAGATTGAGTACATTGGTCGCATTGACTATCAAGTAAAAGTTCGTGGTTTCCGAATTGAATTAGGAGAAATTGAAGCACTCATCAATCAACACCCAGCAGTCCAAGAAACTGTAGTTATAGTAGGTGAAGATTTCGGAAATTCTCAACGTTTAGTCGCTTATGTAGTTCCTCAAGCACAAACACTGACAATTGCTGAACTACGCGGTTTTTTAGAGTCAAAGTTACCAAGCTATATGATACCAGGTGCTTTTGTAATATTAGAGGCACTACCACTTACACCCAATGGTAAGGTTAACCGGAAAGCGCTACCTATACCCGACACACAGACATCATCAAATATTATCCCTCCTTCTACACCAATTGAAAATTTATTAGCGGGTATTTGGGCAGAAGTACTTGGTATTGAAAAAGTAAGTATTAATAATAGTTTCTTTGAATTAGGTGGGCATTCATTAATTGCCACTCGTGTAATTTCCCGAATTCGGCAAGTTTTTAAAGTAGAGCTTGCTTTACGTTATTTATTTGAAAAATCAACAATAGCTGGGTTAGCAAAAGAAATTGAAAAAGCGATTAAGGTAGACTCAAAAGACGAACCAAGAAATATTGAGCGGATTTCGCGATCGCAAGAATTACCGTTATCATTTGCTCAACAACGGTTATGGTTCCTTGATCAATTAGAGCCAAATAATCCCTTCTATAACATTGCTGCTGCTGTTCGCCTAGAGGGGCAACTAAATATAGGGGCACTAGAACAAAGTTTTAACGAAATTATCAGTCGCCATGAAGCCCTACGAACCAATTTTCAAACAATAGAAGGGCAAGCGATCGCTATCATCTCAGAAGCGATATCATTAATATTACCAACATTCGATATTAGCGAACTACCTTTAAATCTACAAGAAGCCGAAGTCAAAAAACAGGCTTCTCAAGAAGCACAGAAACCTTTTGATCTCAAGAGTGATTTGCTGCTGAGAGTGAAACTATTACGTCTTAATCAACAAGAACACATAATATTATTGACAATGCACCACATCGTCTCTGATGGTTGGTCAATAGATATACTAGTGCGGGAGTTGGCAACACTTTATCAAGCTTTCTGTAATGAACAACCCTCTGGTGCATCCGCTACGCATAGCTTGCATCTCCAAAGAAGTATACCGTTACCTGCACTACCAATACAGTATGTAGACTTCGCGGCTTGGCAACGAGAATGGCTGCAAGGAAAAGTACTTAAAACTCAGATATCTTACTGGCTTAAGCAGTTAAAGAATGCCCCAAAAGTATTAGAGTTACCCACTGATTATCCAAGACCAGCAATTCAGACTTTTCGGGGTTCGACCTACTCATTTAAGCTATCTAATAAACTCTCTTTTTCCTTAAATAAACTCAGCCAGCAGCAGGGAAGTACTTTATTTATGACTTTGTTAGCTGCTTTCCAAACATTGCTATGGCGTTATACAGGCAGCGAAGATATTGTAATCGGTTCACCCATTGCTAACCGCAACCGAGCAGAAATAGAAGGGTTAATTGGATTTTTTGTCAATACTTTAGTACTGCGGACTAACTTAGCAGGAAATCCCAGTTTTGAAGAGTTACTTAAACGAGTACGGGAAGTAGCTTTAGGTGCTTACGCACATCAGGATTTACCTTTTGAGTTGTTAGTTGAAGAACTGCGACCACAGCGAGACTTAAGTCATACACCACTATTTCAAGTGATGTTTGTGCTTCAGAATGCGCCGATGTCTGCTTTAGAGTTACCTGGTTTGACTTTCAGCCCTTTAGAAAGCAATAGTGATAGTGCCAAGTTGGATTTAACCCTATATATAACTGAAACAGTTGAAGGACTACTGGGTAATTTAGAATACAATACTGATTTATTTGAAGAGAGTTCCATACAAAGGATGGCGGCACATTTACAAACGTTGCTTGAAAGAATTGTTGTTAATTCAAAGCAGCGTTTATCAGAGTTACCGCTGTTAACTAAATCTGAGCAATACCAATTAATAGTTGAGTGGAATGATACAGAAGTAAAATATCCTCAACAATGCATCCATGAGTTATTTGAAGCGCAAGTAGAAAAAACACCCGATGCAGTAGCAGTGGTGTTTGCAGACCAAGAATTGACCTACAGCCAACTCAACACCAAAGCGAATCAACTAGGGCATTATTTACAAGCTTTAGGAGTCAAACCAGAGGTATTAGTGGGGATTTGTCTAGAGCGTTCTTTAGAGATGGTCATCGGATTATTAGCCATCCTCAAAGCAGGAGGTGCATACATTCCACTAGACCCAGCATATCCCCAACAGCGATTGGCATTTATTTTAGAAGATACCCAAGCTTCAGTCTTACTAACTCAAACCTCACTTTTACAAGCAATACCACAACATCAAGCTGAAGTTGTTTGTTTAGATGCAGATTGGCATTATATTGCCCAACAAAGCCAAGAACATTTATTTTCTCAGAGCACTCCTGACAACCTAGCTTATGTTATCTATACCTCTGGTTCAACAGGTAGACCAAAAGGTGTACAAATTCCTCACAGTGCTTTGAGCAACTTTTTGTACTCCATGAGAGAAACGCCAGGGTTAACCCAGGAAGATACTTTACTAGCGGTAACAACATATTCCTTTGATATTGCAGCGTTAGAACTTTTTTTACCAATCATAGTTGGTGGTCGTTTGGTAATCGCTAGTCGGAAAGTCGCCTCAGACGGAACGCAGTTATCAGTTTTACTGACAGACTCCAAAGCGACAGTTATGCAAGCCACACCAGCGACTTGGCAACTACTTATAACAGCAGGCTGGAGTGGTAATCAGCAATTAAAAATTCTTTGTGGTGGAGAGGCTTTATCTGGACATTTAGCCAATCAATTATTGGCTCGGTGTGCTTGTTTGTGGAATATGTATGGCCCGACAGAAACTACCATTTGGTCAGCAGCATCCCAGGTAGAAATAGATAGCACAATTGTAGCGATTAGTCGTGCGATCGCAAATACGCAACTTTATATCCTAGACCAATACAGTCAGTTAGTTCCTGTAGGTGTAGCAGGCGAATTACATATTGGTGGGGATGGACTCGCACGAGGCTATTTTAACCGTCCTGACTTAACAGCAGAGAAATTTATCCCCAATCCCTTTAGTAAAAAAGCTGCACGTTTGTATAAAACAGGGGATTTGGCACGCTATCTACCAAATGGAGAAATCGAGTACATTGGTCGAATTGACCACCAAGTAAAACTCCGTGGTTTCCGCATTGAATTGGGAGAAATTGAAGCAGTAATTAGCCAATACCAAGGAGTGCGCGAAGCTGTAGTTGTAGTACGCAATGATTCATTAGACTCTAAATGTTTAGTTGCTTATGTAATCCCTCAAATCGAGCAAACGCTGATAATTTCTGAACTGCGTAGCTTTTTGGAGTCAAAGTTACCCAACTATATGCTACCAGGTGCTTTTGTAATATTAGAGGCACTACCGCTTACACCCAATGGCAAAGTTGACCGGAAAGCGTTACCTGCACTAGACTCAGTGCGTCCAGAGTTTGAAGACTTTGTTGCTCCTCAAACGCTCGTTGAAAAACAGTTGGCGATTATCTGGATGCAAATACTTGGCTTGGAAAAAATAGGAATAAACGATAACTTTTTTGAATTGGGTGGACACTCACTATTAGCAACCCAAGTTATATCCCGCATTAATCAAATATTTGATATCGAGTTACCATTGCGCCAAATTTTTGAATTATCAACGATAGCAAAAATAGCCAAAAGTATCGAAGAGAAAAAAATAACCACTAAGTTAGCTCCACCAATAGAACGAGTTTCACGAGAGATAGAGTTACCTTTATCTTTTGCACAGCAGAGATTATGGTTTCTGCATCAATTAGATCCAAAGTCATATATTTATAATGGTTCTAGCGCGGTACTGCTACAAGGTTCGCTCAACGTAACGGCTTTAGAGCAAAGTATTAACGAAATAGTGCGAAGACATGAAATATTACGAACATGTTTTCACTTAGTAAATGGGCAACCAGTTCAACTTATTGCTCCTGTAGCGATACAATTACCAATAGTAGATTTACAACATTTACCTGATACTGAACAAACAACAGATGTAAAAAAATTAAGGCTAGCAAGTTACCAACAACCGTTTGATTTAGCACAAGCCCCCTTGTTAAGGTTAACTCTTGTACGATTGAAAACTAGGGAATATATATTGTTAGTAACCATGCACCATATTATCTTTGATGCTTGGTCAGAAGGAGTCTTTATCCAAGAATTATCAATACTTTATGAAGCTTTTTCTAACAATAATTCTTCACCTCTTCCAGAGATGAATATCCAGTATGCAGATTTTGCTACTTGGCAATACAAGTGGTTGCAGGGTGAGGTACTTGATACGTTACTTAAATATTGGAAAAAGCAGTTAGGAGATAACTTACCAGTTTTACAATTACCTAAAATTCATCAGTTATCAGAAGTTAAAACTTCTCAGGAAAAGCGGCAAAATTTAATACTATCTAAGACATTATCTCAAGCCATTAAAAAGCTCAGTGATAGTCTTGGAACAACACTGTTTATGACGCTACTTGGAGCATTTAAGTTTTTGCTATATTGGTATACAGGTGACAAAGATATTGTTGTTGGTACCGATATTGCCAACCGTAATAGAATTGAAATAGAGAATTTAATCGGATTTTTTGTTAATCAATTAGTGTTGCGTAGTCACTTGTCTGAAAATTTCACTTTTAGCGAATTTTTGCAACAAATTCGTCAAGTTTGTCTAGAAGCTTATGCCCACCAAGATTTACCATTTGAGAAACTAGTTAGCGCTCTTAATCCCAAAAGAGAATTAAACCAAACTCCTCTATTTCAAGTCAAGTTTATCCTGCAAAATGCTCCTATGCATCCTTTAGAGCTTGCAAATTTAACATTGACTCGCTTGGATGATTTAGAAAATACAGCAGCAAGATTTGATCTCCTTCTGGAACTAACAGATACAGAGCAAGGAATAGTTGGATTATTAAAATATAACAAAGACTTATTTGATGCCAGTAGTATAGCCCGATTGCTAAATATTTTTGAAATAATTTTGTCTCAAATTGTTGTCAATCCTGCTATCAAATTAAATCAACTCGAAGAAATTATCGTTCAATCAGACAGAGAATATCAGTTAAGTGAAGAACGAAAGCGAAAAAAAGAATATCAACAAAAATTAAGCTTAATTAAGCGAAAAGCAATTGAAATTGTAACTGAAGTTAATGAGTAAAATGAAACCAACCAAAATAATTAATTCTGAATTACAACAGAAATTCCACAAAGGTGGGAGAAAATCCATCCATTTAGAAACCGAACTAATTAAATTAGATAAGTTTGGAGATGAGCAAAGCTTACCGTTAATCATAAAACCATCTATATCAGATGTTGATATTGCAGATTGGGCGGAGGCAAATAGAGAATTTGTAAATACAAATTTAATTAAATATGGTGCTATACTTTTCAAAGGATTTAATATTACTACAGCAGCCGCATTTGAAAGATTTGGTCTAGCGGTTTGTTCAGAACTATTTAATGAAAATGGTGAACATACCCGCGAAACAGTAAGCGGTAAAGTTTATACTCCAGTTTTTTATCCTGCTGATAGCAAGTTACTGTGGCATAACGAGAATTCTTTTAATTATCGATGGCCTGTGAAAATTTTGTTCGGCTGTCGTCAACCTGCACAACAAGGAGGAGAAACCCCAATAGTTGATAGTCGTAAGGTATTTCAATTAATAAAACCCAAAGTTAGAGAACATTTTGCTGAAAAACAAGTTATGTATGTTCGTAACTATGGCAACGGATTAGGGCTTGATTGGCAAACAGTTTTTCAAACTCAAAGTAGAGCAGATGTAGAAAAGTTTTGTCAAAATAATTTAATTGATTTTGAATGGAAGAATGATGGTGGGTTGAGAACTATTTCTATTCGTCCAGCGGTAATCAAACATCCTCAAACAGGCGAACTTTCTTGGTTTAATCAAGCACAACATTGGCATTTAGCTTGTTTGGATACACAAACTCGTGAGTCATTACTGTCATCTTTTAAAAAAGCAGATTTGCCACGAAATTGCTTTTATGGAGATGGTACTTCTATTGAAGACTCTACAATGCTTGATATCTGTGAGGTATATCAGAAATTAGAAGTATGTTTTCCTTGGCAACAAGGAGACATATTATTACTGGACAACGTGTTAACCGCTCATGGACGCAATCCCTATGTAGGAGAACGCAAGCTTTTTGTTGCGATGAGCGAACTGATAAGTTTTAGTCAAACTTGAAATAGTTAATATTTTTATTAGACTCACTGTATCTATCAATATTGACCGTTTTTATATAACTAGTCGACTGAGGTACAAATTTATCGGTGTTTATCGGTGTTTATCTGTCTTGAAAAGTTTTGCGCTCCTGTTACCCGGAGCTTCGCTTACTTTTTGCTGTGGTTAATTACAACTTCTGTGTACCTTACTTAAGTGAGAACCGCTATAACTATCTCTTGAAAAAAAAGTTGAAAAACTTTGACTCAATTTTAAACCGGATTGGACAAGAAAAATGCAAGCAAAAACTCAAGGTTTTCCACTATCACCTCAACAAAAGCACCTTTGGTTAGTACAGCAAGGTAGTAATGTATATCGGAATCAATGTGCTATTTTTATTGAAGGAAACATAGAATTAGATATATTAAAAGAAGCGTTACAGAAAGTTATTGCCAGAAATGAGATTCTTCGCACAACTTTTCATCGTCCGCGTGGTTTAAAGATACCTGTTCAGGTTATAGATTCTGACATTAATCTTATTTTAAATGAACATATTTTAGAAAATCAATCTTCTCAATTGGAAGAAACAGAAGCACTTTTCGAGAAAATTAAGGAACAATCCATAAAATGTCAAGAAACCCAACTATTTAAAGCAGACTTAGTAAAATGCACATCGAATAAGTACGTTTTATTTATTAATTTATCATCCCTATGTACAGACTATAAAACATTAAAAAATATAGTTAATGAAATTAGTCAGTATTACGCTGCCTGCTTACATAATGCAGAATTAAGCGAGGAACCACTACAATATGCTGATGTCGCTACATGGCAAAATGAATTACTTGAAGCAAAAGAAACTACAACAGGGAAGAAATATTGGCAACAAGTAGATTTTTCGGTTTTGGATAACTTAAAACTTCCTTTTGAAAATCACCTTTCTGAAGCATCGGAATTTGATCCTCAATTGATTAAGTTAGCGATTCACAGTGATTTCCTTGTTAAGATTGAAGAACTTGTCGAAAAATATGAAATCTCGATTAATATATTTTTCCTTACTTGCTGGCAAATTCTACTTTGGCGTCTAACTGGACAATCAAACTTAATTATAGGTCTTGGCTGTGATGGTCGCAATTATGAAGAATTAAAAGCAGCACTAGGTTTATTTGCCAAATATTTACCGCTTGCTTGTCATTTGGAAGACAATGATACATTCAGTAATACCTTGATACAAGTAAGCAACTTAACAGATGAAACATTTGAATGGCAGGATAGTTTCAGTTGGGATACATTATCTAACACAAATATAGATGATATAGAAAGGTCATTTTTACCATTTTGTTTTGATTTTGAGGAAATAGTAACTAATTATTATGCTCCTCAATTAGTATTTTCAATTTATCAACATTACACCTGTTTTGACCGATTTAAAATCAAGCTTTCTTGTGCTCATACGCCAAACGAATTAGTTAAAATAGAATTTCATTATGATGCCAAATCTTTCTGTAGAGAAGATATTCAACGTTTGGCGGCTCAGTGGCAAACTCTGTTAATGAGTGTTATTAATAATCCCTTGACAGCGATATCACAATTGGATATCTTCAGTGAACAAGAACGAGAAGAACTTTTAGTTGCATTCAACAATACTAAAACAGCAGAGCTACAATACAAGTGCATCCATCATTGGTTTGAACAGCAGTGCGATCGCACGCCAGACAACATTGCTATCATTTATAAAAATCAGCAATTTACCTACCAAGAATTAAACACTCGTGCTAACCAGCTAGCTCATTACTTACAACAATTTGGTGTGAAACCGGATGTAATGGTGGGACTTTGTGTAGAGCGTTCGCCTTTAATGTTGATTGGACTTTTAGGCATCTTAAAAGCTGGTGGTGCATATATACCGATTGACCCTAGCTATCCTTTAGAAAGAAAAGCTTTTATATTAAACGATTCTCAAATGCCAGTCTTGCTGACTCAACAGCATTTAATTGCAGATTTAGCTACAAATGGAATTAAAGTAATTTGTATAGATAGTGATTGGCAAGCTATCAACCAACAAAAAATTGAAAATCCAATTAATACAACAACCGGGTTAAATCTAGCCTATGTTATTTACACCTCCGGTTCCACTGGTAAACCCAAAGGAACTCTAATTCCTCATCAAGGATTAGTAAATTACTTGAGTTGGTGTACTAAAACATATCCAGTAGAGCAAGGAGTGGGAACTTTAGTTCATTCACCTTTGGGTTTTGATTTAACAATCACTAGTCTTTTTTCACCTTTATTAGTTGGTCGGACAATAGAATTACTATCAGAAGAACAAGGCATTGAAACCCTTTCTCAAGCTTTAAGTAAAAGCTCGAACTTAAGTTTGGTAAAAATTACCCCCGCTCACTTGGATTTGCTGAAACAACAGTTATCCCAAGAGGAGATTGCAAATAAAACTAGAGCTTTTATTATTGGTGGCGAAAATTTGTTAGCTCAAAGTATTACTTTCTGGCAAGATGTAGCTCCAGATACGATATTAGTCAACGAATACGGCCCTACAGAGACAGTGGTAGGCTGTTGTGTTTATCAAATTCCAGTTGGGAAACATTCCACAGGATCTATACCCATTGGTAAGCCGATCGCTAATACCGAGTTGTACATTTTAGACCAATATTTGCAACCAGTACCCATGGGGGTAGTAGGTGAATTGCACATTGGTGGACTTGGATTAGCTAGGGGTTATCTAAATCAACCTGAATTAACAGCGCTAAAATTTATCCCTAATCCTTTTAGTAAAAAAGCAGGCGATCGCCTTTACAAAACTGGTGATTTAGTTCGCTTTTTAGCGAGTGGAGATATTGAGTATATAGGTCGCATTGACAACCAAGTTAAAATACGAGGTTTTCGTGTTGAACTAGGAGAAATTGAAGCGGTTATTAATCAACATCCATCAATATTGACAAGTGTAGTTATCCTTCGGGAGGATAAATCTGGAAATCAAAGTTTAATAGCTTACATAACTCTCCACCCAAACAAAACATTAACAATTCCTGAACTGCGCCGCTTCTTGCAAAACAAATTGCTTGACTATATGCTACCAAATGCCTTTATGATATTAGAAGCATTACCATTAACTTCTAATGGCAAAGTAGATCGTCAAGCATTGCCAATGCCCGATGTGCGCCCAGAATTAGAAGTTGCTTATGTAGTGCCGGAAACTGAGATTGAACAGACAATAGCCTCAGTTTGGCAAAAAGCTTTGAATCTTGAAAAAATAGGCATTCACGATAATTTCTTTGAAATTGGCGGTCATTCATTACTTTTAGTTACAGTTCACAGCCAATTGCAGGAAATATTAAAAGCAGAACTATCAACCCTTGATTTGTTTAGATACCCTACCATCAATTCTTTAGCAGAGTATTTAACATCTCCAAACACCACAGAATTCTTACAGGAGAATGATACTCAAACAGAGAAAATTTCAGCTGGTAAAGCACAACAAAGAAAACGCTTACAAAAAATGAAATCAGTTGAAAATAATTAAGGAATTAATAGATAATGAATATTCCAACTGGTGCATATACTACTAATGGTTCAGAAATAGCAATTATTGGATTGGCAGGAAGATTTCCTGGGGCTAAGAATGTTGATGAATTTTGGCATAATCTCCAAAATGGTATAGAATCAATCTCTTTTTTCAGTGATGAAGAACTACTGGAAGCAGGAATAGATGCAGAACTTCTAAGTCAACCAAATTATGTGAAAGCTTATGCTGTCATAGAAGATGCAGAACTTTTCGATGCTAACTTTTTTGGGTTTAATCCCAGAGATGCAGAAATGACTGACCCGCAACACCGGATTTTTTTAGAGTGTGCTTGGGAAGCGCTAGAAAAAGCAGGGTATGATTCCGAAACATACAATGGCTCCATAGGTGTTTTTGCTGGTTCTAACTTAAGCGGTTATTTATTAAACATTTATTTTAATCAAAATATTAGAAACTCAGTAGACGAACGTCAAATAGCGATCGCTGGCGATAAAGATTACCTTGCTACACGTACTTCTTATAAACTTAATTTAACGGGGCCTAGCTATACAGTTCAAACAGCTTGCTCAACCTCATTAGTAGCTGTACATTTAGCCTGCCAAAGTTTATTAAACGGTGAATGTGATATTGCTTTGGTTGGCGGTGTTTCTATGAGCGCGTCAAGAAAAGCTGGCTATCTTTATAACGAAGGAGGTATCAATTCTCCTGATGGACATTGCCGTGCCTTTGATGCGAAAGCGCGGGGTACTGTGTGTGGAGAAGGTGTAGGAATTGTTGTTTTAAAAAGATTAGAAGATACTTTAAACGATAGAGATTTTATTCATGCTGTTATTAAAGGTTCAGCTATTAATAATGACGGTTCAAACAAAGTTAGTTACACAGCACCGCGTATAGAAGGTCAAGCAAAAGTCATCAAAACGGCTCAAATTATTGCAGAGTTAGAGCCAGAAACAATAACTTATATTGAAGCTCACGGCACAGGTACATCTTTAGGAGATCCGATTGAAATCGCTGCACTAACTCAAGCATTCCAAAGCAGTACAAAAAAGCAAGGCTTCTGTGCAATTGGTTCCTTAAAAACAAATATTGGGCACTTAGATGCGGCTGCTGGTGTTGCAGGTTTAATTAAAACAGTCTTAGCTCTCAAATACAAACAAATTCCCCCTAGTCTGCACTTTGAGCAACCGAATCCTCAAATTGATTTCGCCAACAGTCCCTTTTATGTCAATAACAAGCTTGCTGAATGGAAAACAGACAAACATCCTAGACGGGCAGGCGTCAGTTCTTTTGGAATTGGTGGTACTAATGCTCATGTAATTTTAGAAGAAGCTCCAATTTGTATAACTAAAGAGAGTATTTCTCGCCCTTGGCAATTATTAGTTATCTCTGCAAAAACTCAAACGGCTTTAGAATCTGCGACAACTAACCTTGCTAATTATTTAGCAGAGCATCCTGATACCAATCTTGCTGATGTAGCTCATACTTTGCAAGTTGGCCGCCGAAACTTTAGCCATCGTCGAGTGTTACTATGTCAGGATATTCCTGACGCTATCAAGACACTAACAGCGCCAAACCAACAAAGAGTTTTGAGTAATTTTTCAGAAATCCATAACCATTCAATTGTGTTTATGTTTCCCGGACAAGGAGCACAATATGTAAACATGGGACGGGAATTATATGCAACAGAATCAGTTTTTCGGCAACAAGTTGATGAGTGCTGTGAATTACTCAAACCACATTTAAAATTAGACCTCAGAGATATAATTTATCCCTCAACAGTAGAAACAACACAAGAACAACTTAAACAAACTTCCTTAACGCAAGTTGCGCTATTTGTGATTGAATATGCCCTTGCTAAACTTTGGATGGCGTGGGGTGTCCATCCGCAAGCGATGATTGGTCACAGCATCGGCGAGTATGTAGCCGCTTGTATTTCAGGTGTCTTTTCTTTAGAAGAGGCATTGACTTTAGTGGTAATTCGTGGACGACTAATGCAACAAGTCGAACCGGGGTCGATGCTTTCTGTTTCTCTATCTGCCAAAGAAATCCAATCTATGTTGGGTTCAGAACTTTCTTTAGCAGCTAGCAACGCCCCATCCCTTTGTGTAGTTTCTGGTGCTACTCATGCGGTAGAAGTATTACAAAATCGTTTGACACAGCAAGGTGTTGATTGTCGCCGTCTGCATACATCCCATGCTTTTCATTCCCAAATGATGGAGCCGATTTTAGAGCCATTTGTACGGCATCTTAAAGAAGTCGATCTAAAATCACCTCAAATTCCTTTTGTTTCCAACGTTACGGGAACTTGGATTACTTCAGAGCAGGCGACTTCTCCTAACTACTGGGCTAGACATCTCCGACAACCCGTATTGTTTAACGAGGGAATCGCTGAACTGCAACAGCCACGAATATTATTGGAAGTTGGGCCGGGACGAACATTAACTACCTTAGCCAAACGACAGTTGGCTTCTCAGGCTGTAGTTCTAACTTCATTGCGACATCCCCAAGAGCAAATTTCTGATGTAGCATTTTTACTTAATACTCTTTCTCGGCTTTGGCTATCAGGATTGCAAATAAACTGGGCAGGCTTTTATGCAAAAGAGCAACGCAGACATATTCCTTTGCCTACCTATCCTTTTGAGCGTCAACGTTATTGGATTGAGGCTAATCCTGAAGCTGCGTTATCAGAGGCATGGCAAAAATCATTAAGTAAAAAGCTAGATATTGCAGATTGGTTTTATATGCCAATTTGGAAACAATCTACACCACTTGAGTTTTTTCAAGGGAAGGAATTAGCAACTGAGCAAAACACTTGCTGGTTAGTTTTTATTGACGAATATGGAGTTGGAGGCGAAGTTGTTAAACGACTGAAACAGCACCATGATGTTGTTACAGTTAAGATTGCAGAGAAATTTACTAAGCTGAACGAATATACATATACTATTAATCCCCAGCAAAGCGATGACTACGATACGTTGCTTCAAGAACTCCGAAAAGAGAGTTTGATTCCAAATGCATTAGCTCACTTTTGGAGCATTACGCCCAATGATACGTTACCTTGCAATGAGTTAAAAGAACAAACGTTTGAAGATTGCCAGAATCTTGGCTTTTGGAGTTTGTTGTATTTAACACAGGCATTAGGCAGACAAAATATTAGCAATTCTCTAAAATTGAGGGTTGTAACTAATAATCTATATCATGTCATCGGCGATGAAAAGTTATGCCCAGAAAAAGCAACAATTTTAGGGCCATGTAAGATAATTTCCAAGGAATATCCAAACATTAATTCCTGTCTTATTGATGTAGTAATTCCTACTTCTAACATCGCGCCAACCCAAAAGTTTATCGACTATCTGATTACTGAACTAACAACACAGCAAACAGAAAATATAGTTGCTTACCGTGGGTATCATCGCTGGATTCAAACCTTTGAAATTGTTCGCTTGGATGAAAGCACCCCAAGTAAAACTAAGTTAAAGCAAAGAGGAGTTTACTTAATTACTGGTGGACTTGGTGGTATAGGTTTGGTGCTGGCGGAATATTTAGCGAAGACAGTACAAGCTAAGTTAATTTTAATTGGTAGAAAGGGATTACCGGAGCGATCGCAATGGAAACAATGGCTAGAAACTCATGATAGCCAAGATAGGGTTAGTCGCAATATCCAAAAAATGCTTGTACTGGAAGAGTTAGGGTCAGAGGTTGAGGTTAAAAGTGCCGATATCGCTAACTACGAACAAATGCAGGTAGCCGTTGCTGAAGCTTTAGAAAAATTTGGTCAAATCAATGGTGTTATCCATGCAGCGGGTATTGCTGGTGGTGGCATAATTCAACTAAAAACACAGGATATAGCAAACAGCGTATTAGCACCAAAAGTAAAAGGCACATTAGTATTAGAGAAAATTTTAAACTTACAAAAGATTAATTTAGATTTTTTAGTACTTTGTTCATCGCAAAGTTCTATATTGAGTGAATTTGGCCAAGTCGATTATTGTGCAGCTAATGCATTTCTGGATGTTTATGCACATGCTCGTACTTCTAAATCTGACCAATTTACGGTGGCAATCAACTGGGGTACTTGGCAAGAAGTAGGCATGGCAGTAGAGACAGTACTACCAGAACAATTAAAACTCCAACGTGAAGAGGATATCAAAAAAGGAATATTGCCTCAAGAAGGTGCAGAAGCTTTTAATCGCATTTTACTAAGTAGCTTGCCTCATGTTGTTGTCTCCCCACAAGACTTGCAAACGGTAATTGAGCAGAATAATTCTTTCAATTATTTAGAACAAGAATTAGCGCTTCTATCAGAGACATCACAAACTAATCTTTCCAAGCTCAGCCATCCACGTCCAAACTTGGCAAATGCTTATATTGCTCCTTGTAACGAAATTGAGCAGACCCTTGCTGACATTTGGCAACAATTTTTGGGAATTGAAAAAGTTGGGATTCATGACAACTTTTTTGAATTATCAGGAGATTCAATTATTACAATTCAAATTGTTGCCAAAGCTAACCAATTAGGTTTAAAGCTAACTTCTCAACAAATGTTTCTGCATCAGACTATTGCTGAATTAGCAACAGTAGCATGTGTAACTGAAACTAACCAGACTGAAAATAGTTTAATCACTGAAGAGAAATATCTAACATCTATTCAGAATCAGTTCTCTGATCAAAAAGAAACAGAATATACACCTTCTGACTTTCCTAGAGCTAACTTGAATCAACAAGATTTAGATAAATTTCTGGCAAAAATTAACCAAGTAAGTGAGAAAAAAGCACAATGAAAGTAGAAAATGTTGAGGACATATATGAACTTACACCCGTACAAAAGGGTATGCTCTTTCACTGTTTGTATGCAAGCGAATCAGCATTATACTTTTTTCACCATACCTTAACTTTGTATGGTAATCCAAATGTAGAGGCTTTTGAAAAAGCATGGCAACATGTTGTAGATAGACATCCAGTTTTGCGGACAGGATTTTATTGGGAAGACATTGATAATCCGTTACAAGTTGTCTATAAGAAAGTAAAAATTAGCTTAAATCAATACGATTGGCGTGGTCTTGAAGAAGCAGAACAACAAGAGCGATTCAAATCATTTCTAGAGAGCGATCGCAAATTAGGTTTTGACTTTTCTCAACCATGTCTAATGCGTTTAACTTTAATTCGTTTTGCTGATGAACGCTATGAATTTATTTGGAGCAATCACCATATAACAACAGATGGATGGTCTGGCCCAATCATCTTAGAAGAATGCTTACAAATTTACGAAGCACTTTGTGAATGCAAAGAATTAACCCTACCCCCAGCACGTCCTTTTAGGAATTATATCGACTGGTTACAGCAACAAAATATAGCCAAGACCGAAAAATTTTGGCGACAAGCATTACAAGGCGTTAAAGCACCAACACCTCTAACTTATATAGAAAATAATCAATTATCTAACCTAGAAGAAAGGTACGATGAAGAAAGAATTAAACTATCAGAAACAACTACCAAATCATTGCTATCTTTTGCGACGAAAAATCGTCTGACTCTTGCTACATTAGTTCATGGCATCTGGTCTATTCTCTTAGGTCGTTACACTTGCCGTAACAATATAATTTATGGATGTACTGTCACTGGAAGACCAGTTGACTTAGCCGAAGTAGATTCAATAGTTGGTATGTTTATAAATACCTTACCAATTAATGTCAAGTTGAATCCTGAGCAACAATTGTTGTCATGGTTACAAGATTTTCAGACTCAATTAGTAGAAGCGCGCCACCATGAATATACTCCCCTAACGCAAATTCAAGGTTGGAGTGAAGTACCTCGAAATCTACCTATGTTTGAAACTATTGTTGTAGTTGAGAACCTACCAGTCAGTCAATTTGTACAAAACTGGAAAGGAAATATAAAGTTTCAACAGACAGGAACTTATTACAGAAATAACTACCCTTTGAATTTAGTTATATATCCAGAAACCGAAATCATAGTGGCAATTTCATATGATTCTCGGAGATTTGATATTGCGACAATTACTGGGATAATTAGAGATTTTCAAATTTTGTTACAAGAAATAATGATTAATCCTTATGTTCAAATTAAAGACTTATCATTTTTGACACCACAACAAAAGCAAATGTCAATAGCTTTAGAAAAATCAGCATCATTTGATTTGGAATTAGCTCCTATGTTGTAAGTAACTGATAAGACACTACCTTAATCTCATGAAAATGATGGCTTACTGAGTCGATTACTAGAGGACTTAAATGCCAATAATTAAAATTATTTTTAATTATTATGAGAATTGACAAGATTTTAAAGGATAGAACTATGATTGTTTCATCTGCAATAGAAAGAAGATATAAACTCTCAAGTGATGAATTCAATAAAGATTACGTTGAATTAGGAAAACCAGTCATAATTTCTGGAGTAATTTCAAGCTGGAATGGCTTTGATAAATGGTCTTTAAAACACTTTAAAGATTTATCTCCTTCTCTAAATATTTACGCCAAGAAATTTAGCGATAAAGGGATCGAGATATGTAGTCTAACAATGGAAAGATATATAGAACTAATAGAAAATTATGAACAAGATCCTCAAAATTATGCTCGACCGCCATATTGCCATGACCTACCTTTATTTAGCTTGATACCTTCTTTAGTAGAAGATGCTCAACCATTTCCTTTTGATTATTTGCCAGAATGGTATTGGCACAAGTGGTGGCGTTACTGCCAGTTTTTCTTAGGTTCTTCTAATAGTATTACACCACTACATTTTGATTGCCTGCTGACTAACAATATTTTTTTTCAAGTTGTCGGACGCAAACAATTCACTATATTGCTGCATGAAGATGCTAAATATTGTTATCGCCAAGGCTGGCGATGGTTTCTTGTTAATCCAGAAAACCCAGACTTAGAGAAATTTCCTGAATACAAAAATGCCAAACCGATTAAATTTATTGTAAATCCTGGGGATATTGTATATATGCCTCCCGGAACACTGCATCATGTTCGGAGTTTAGATATGTCGATTTCTTTTAATATCGATTGGCATACTCATAAAAGTTCATTGAATGCTATAGCAGCTATTAGAAAAGGTATGCCAGTTCAAAACTTATACTATAACTTTTTATTAGCTATGGGTTTAGTGTTAAAAGTACCTCCACAGATAATTTTTAAATTTTATAAGTCTTATTTAAATTATGTTTCTTAAAAATTATGCAGCGTAAATAATCAGTTTGTAATTCAAACAAAAGCAGATTATGAACATATTTGAAAAGTGTGAATCCAATGTTAGAAGCTATTGCCGTAATTTTCCTGATATATTTCATAGAGCTAAAGGTTCTATAATTTATTCAGACTCAGGTAAAGAATATATTGATTTTTTTGCAGGAGCAGGTGCTTTAAATTATGGACATAATCATGACTATATAAAACAAAAGGTTATGTCATATTTAGATGCCGATGGAATTGCACACGGTTTAGATATGTATACTTCGGCTAAAGAGAAGTTTTTAGCTAAGTTTGATGAGGTAGTGCTAAGTTCAAGAAAACTAGATTATCGAGTTCAGTTTTGCGGCCCAACAGGAACAAATGCAGTTGAAGCAGCTTTAAAGTTAGCCAGAAAAGTCAAACAGAGACCAGGTATATTTTCCTTCATGGGAGCATATCATGGAATGACTTTGGGGAGCCTATCGATTAGTGGTAATGTTGGGATTAGAGCAGGGGCAATTGGGACATCAAATAATGTAACATTTATGCCTTATCCTTATGGATTTATGGAAAGTTTTGACACAATACAATATATAAAATCAGTTTTAAATGATATCAATTCTGGAATTGAAAAACCAGCAGCAATAATTTTTGAAACAGTGCAAGCTGAAGGTGGAGTTGTTATAGCTCCTATTGAGTGGATGCAAAGGCTAAAGAATTTATGTGACGAGAATGATATTTTATTAATCTGTGATGATATTCAAGTTGGCTGTGGTCGAACAGGGCCCTTCTTTTCTTTTGAAAGAGCAGATATTGTTCCCGATATGGTAGTGCTCTCTAAATCTATTAGTGGGTATGGGTTTCCTATGTCACTATTATTAATTAAGCCAGAGTTGGATGTATGGGAACCAGGCGAACATAATGGTACTTTTAGAGGTAATCAATTAGCATTTGTCGGAGCTACAGCTGCTTTAGAGTATAGAGAAAGCTGCAATTTTGAACAAGACGTTAAAGCTAAAGAGCTGTTCTTGAAAAACTTTCTTACTCAACAAATATTGCCAATTAGTGAAAATATAGCAATTCGGGGAATTGGAATGATTTGGGGGATTGATGTTAAAAACTTTGGCGGTAGCAGTCTAGCTAAAAATATAACATCGCGTTGTTTTGAACTGGGGCTAATAGTTGAACGAGCAGGTAGAAATGATACTGTCATTAAAATTTTACCCCCTTTAATAATTGATACGATCACTCTAGAAAAAGGATGTTCAATTATCAAAGAAGCTTTTAATGATTGCATATCAAAGTAGATTGGCATAATAGCATTAGTAACTCGGCAAGCAATTGGTTATAAGGAGAACTATGGGTATACATCTATCAAATGATTCATTCTCTCAAAAAGTTTATTGGATAAATAAACTATCGGGAGAATTACCAGAAACAAATCTGATGCTGGACTATGTAAGACCTTTTTTGTCTAGTGATGAAAAAAAATCTTTTAGCTTTGATTTATCAAATGATTTATCTCAAGCAATCATTAAGCTAGCCAAAGGCTCTAATTTTTCAATTTACTTGATACTTGTATCTGCATTGAATATACTGCTGCAAAAGTACACTAGAAATAATGATGTTATTGTTGGAATCCCAGTATATGAGGGTATAGATTGCGTAAATACCAAAGTTGTTCCTTTACGTACTCAAGTCATACCTCAACTTTCATTCAAAGATTTTCTTTTTCAAGTCAAAGACGCTGCGATCGCAGCTTATACCCATCAAAGCTATAATTTTGATGAACTAGTTAATTTATTACAGCTACCAACAAGTTATAATCGTCATTCAATTTTTGACATAGTAGTTTGTTTAGAAAATATTCATCTTAAAAGTAATTTAAATCAACTCAATAATGACATCACAATTTCTTTTACAGTTAACGGTGATAATATTAGTGTCGATATAGATTATAAGCAAGATTTATTTAAAGATGAAAGTATAAAGTTAATAGCTAGATATTATACTAATGTTCTTGAGAGTATTATAAATAACGTCACTAATAAAATATTAGATGTTGTTTTCTTGAAAGATTTTGATAAACAACAGTTGCTAAAACAGTTTAATAACAATATTAAAACTTATCCAGTTGAACAAACAATAAATAGCTTATTTGAAAAACAAGTATCTCAAACTCCAAATAATATAGCTGTCATTCATCAACAAACTAAATTAACATATCATGAACTCAATCAAAAAGCTAATCAGTTAGCTGAAATATTGCGGAAATTAGGAGTTGTCAAAGGTGAATTTATAGGCATTTTTAAAGACCGTGATATCAATTTTCTTATTGCTATTCTTGCTATATATAAGGCAGGTGGAGCATACGTACCTATTGATAGTACTTACCCACCAAATCGAATTAAATACATGCTAGCTAATAGCGAAGTTAGATTTCTATTAACAGATTTTTCATTATTTAATGTTTTATCCGATTTGGTAGAAGGTTGTGCACAATTATCATCTATTATTTGTTTAGATAACATTGTTCATGAAAATACCCTGCTTGCTAAACAAACAGGATTAAAAATATATAGCCAATCTGATTTTGAGCAGTTGCCTAATGAGAATTTAAAACATATTAGTGATGCTGTTGACCCAGCTTATATGCTTTATACTTCCGGGTCTACAGGATTACCAAAAGGGGCAATTGTCAGGCATGATGGTGCAATTAATCATATTTATGCCCAATTTGATGAGTTGGCATTAACACAGGAGTTTTGTTTTCTCCAAAGCGCTCCTTCTTCAACGGATATTTCTGTATGGCAATTTTTAGCACCACTTTTAATCGGTGGAAAAACAGTAATTGTAGATATAGAAACCGTTGCTATCCCTGATAAACTATTTAAGGTACTGAAATCACAAAAAATTACAGTTGTTGAATTAGTACCAGCATTATTTGGCGGCTTGCTTGAATATACTTCCCAGCTACCGAAGCACGCAAGAGAATTACCTGATTTAAAATGGATGATGGTTGTGGGAGAACCAGTATCAGTAAGTTGGGTAAATAAGTGGCTCCAGATGTATCCCGAAATCAAAATTGTTAACGCTTATGGGCCCACCGAAGCAGCTGATGATATTACCCAGTTTGTTGTTAGCAAGCCTTTGCCAGAAAATCAGCGAGCAGTTCCAATTGGTACACCATTAGCCAACTTAAATCTCTATATTCTGGATGGAGAAATGCAACTATTACCCATTGGTGTTCCTGGAGAAATTTGTGTATCAGGAATTGGTGTGGGTGATGGATATTGGAAAAATCAAGAAAAAACTAATTTAAGCTTTGTTCCCAATCCGCTTACAGATATTAGTCAGAATTTACCTGAAAATCGTAGAGATTTAATTTATAAAACTGGAGATTTAGGAAGATGGCTTCCTGATGGAAATATAGAATTTCTCGGACGTATTGACCATCAAGTAAAGATTCGTGGCTTCCGAGTTGAACTTGGGGAAATTGAAACATTTTTGGGTCAGCACCCAAATGTACGTGAAAATGTAGTTGTGGTTCATCAGGATGAACCAGGTAATTTGCAATTAGTTGCTTATGTGGTTGCTAAGACACAAGCAGTTCCTAGTATTAGCGAATTACGTAGCTTCTTAAAAGAAAAGTTACCTGACCACATGTTACCTTCTACTTTTGTGATGTTAGAAAATCTACCGCTAGCGCCTAGCGGTAAGGTAGACCGCAAAGCTTTGCCCAAACCAGATAATCTTCGCCCGCAATTAGAAACAGCTTACGTATTGCCACGAAATGATATGGAACACACAATTGCTGGCATTTGGCAAAAGATACTTAAGGTGGAGAAAGTCGGCATTCAAGATAACTTTTTTGACCTTGGTGGTCATTCGCTAAATGTGCTTCAGGTTTATAGCAAACTGCGAGAACTTTTTAAAGCAGACTTAGTTATAACTGACCTATTTAAATATCCAACAATCAGTTCTATATCACGGTATTTAAGTCAAGAAGATGATGATAGTTTTGCTAATCAAAGTAATGAATTGAACGAACAGTTAGAAGCCGGTAAGGCAAGATTAAAGCAGCGTTTTTTACAAAAGAAACAACAGAATGTTTAATTAATAGTTTTAAGAGTTAAAATTACTTATGGAATTAGGATATTTAAGTAACAAAACTGGCCTGGAAATAGCTATTATTGGCATGAGTGGCTGTTTTCCACAGGCTGAAAATATTGAGCAATTTTGGCAAAATCTCCGAGATGGAGTAGAGTCAATACATAGATTTAATGACCAAGAATTAAAAGATTTAGGTGTAGATGCGGCTTTATTGAGCGACATCAATTATGTTAAAGCAGAAGGTGTAGTTGCAGGTATAGACTTGTTTGATGCTTCATTTTTTGACATCAGCCCCAGAGAAGCTGAAGTAATGGATCCTTCACTGCGTTTTTTCTTAGAGTATTCATGGAAAGCACTTGAAGATGCTGGTTATAGTTCAGATATTTATAGAAAACCGATTGGGGTCTACGCTGGAACAAGTTTTGGCAGTTATCTACTTAACATTTATTCTAATTACGAGCTGATATCCTCTGTGGGTGATAAGCAGATAGAAAAAGGAACTTCGCCTGATTACGTTACTACACTTGCTTCTTATAAATTAAATTTGCAAGGGCCAAGTTATGCAGTTCAAACTACTTGCTCAAGCTCATTGGTTGCTGTACATTTAGCCTGCCAAAGTTTGCTCAGTGGTGAGTGTGATATTGCTTTAGCAGGAGGAGTTTCAATATCCACAGCAGATGGTTATTTGTATCAAGAGGGAGGTATTGAATCTCCTGATGGGCATTGCCGTGCTTTTGATGCTAAAGCTGCGGGAACAGTAAAAGGAAGAGGTTTAGGTCTTGTAGTTTTAAAGCGTTTAGAAGAAGCGATCGTAGATGGAGATTGCATCCATGCTATTATCAAAGGCTCTGCGATTAACAACGATGGGTCAAACAAAGTTAGCTACACAGCACCCAGCGTTGATGGTCAAGCCAAAGTAATTAGAGCAGCTCAGGTAATGGCGGAGGTCGAACCCGATACCATTAGCTACATTGAAGCGCATGGAACCGGGACTTCTTTAGGTGATCCCGTTGAAATCGCTGCTTTAACACAAGCTTTTCGTACTAAAACTCAAAACAAGGGATTTTGTGGCATTGGTTCTGTAAAAACCAACATTGGGCATTTAGACTCAACTGCTGGAATCGCAGGTTTGATCAAAACCGTACTAGCCCTAAAACACAAACAAATTCCTCCTAGTTTGAACTTTGAAGAACCATCACCTCAAATTGATTTCGTCAATAGTCCTTTTTATGTAAATAATAAATTATCTGAGTGGAAAACTAACGGCATTCCTCGGCGTGCGGGTGTTAGTTCCTTTGGTTTTGGTGGGACAAATGCCCATGTGATTTTAGAAGAAGCTCCTATAATTAAATCCTCAAATCCTTCTCGGACTTGGCAGTTATTATTACTTTCAACAAAGACGAGTACAGCACTAGAAACTGCTACAGAAAATCTGGTTAATTACCTACAAAACAATCCAGATTTAAACCTTGCGAATGTTGCTCATACCTTACAATTAGGTCGGTGGACTTTGAACCATCGCAGAATGGTAGTTTGCCAAAATCAAGAAGATGCAATCAACGCATTGCAAGACCCTCAAAGAGCTTTCACCTATTACCAAGAACCTTGTAATCGCCCGGTTGTGTTTATGTTCTCTGGGCAAGGTTCGCAATATATAAATATGGGTCGAGAATTATACGAGAGTGAAACCTTATTTAGAGAACAAGTTAATTACTGCTGTGAACTGCTCAAACCTCACTTGGAATTAGACTTGCGTACAGTTCTCTATCCCAGCACAGAAAAAGCTTTAATAGCAACAGAAAAGTTGCAGCAAACAGCAATTACTCAACCAGCATTATTTGTGATTGAATATGCTCTAGCCAAATTGTGGATGGCATGGGGTGTGCACCCACAGATGATGATTGGTCACAGTATAGGGGAGTATGTAGCTGCAACTTTAGCTGGAGTTTTCTCTTTAGAAGATGCGCTGGTGATCGTTGCAATGCGAGGAAAACTCATGCAGCAGTTACCTGGTGGTGCTATGCTCTCAGTTCAGCTTCCAGAACAAGAGGTACAACAATTACTAGAAAAGGAAATCTCTTTAGCTGCGAGTAATGCACCTTCTTCTTGTGTGGTGTCCGGTGCGACAGAAGCAATAGAGAAATTACAACAGAAGCTACAACAAATAGGTGTAAATTGTAGGCGCTTGCATACTTCTCATGCCTTTCATTCTCAAATGATGGAACCCATCATTGAGACATTTATCCAGTCTTTAAAAAAAGTAAAACTCAATTCCCCAAAAATTGCATTTATTTCTAATGTCAGTGGAACTTGGATTACCGCAGCCGAAGCAACAGATCCTAACTATTGGGCTAGACATTTAAGGCAACCCGTACGCTTCAGTTTAGGAATCGCTGAATTGCTCCTCCAGCCAGAACCAATACTGTTGGAAGTTGGGCCAGGACGCACACTAAGTAGTTTGGCTAAACAACATCAAACAGATAAACTCATAGCACTAACATCCATACGACATCCTCAAGAGCAACAATCGGATGTAGGATTTTTACTTAACACCTTGGGTAGGCTTTGGTTAGTAGGAGTTCAAATTGATTGGTCAGGTTTTTATGTAGACGAAAAGCGTCATCGCATACCCTTACCTACTTATCCTTTTGAGCGTCAGCGTTACTGGATTGAGGTAAATCGAAACGCGACTTTGGCAATGATGTCGCCAAAAACTTCAGATAAAAAGCCAGATATTGCTGACTGGTTCTACGTTCCCCGTTGGAAAGAATCTACACCGCTTGAGTTTTGTCAACAAGACAAATTAGTAGAAAAAAAGTCATCTTGGTTGGTGTTTGTCGATAACTATGGAGTTGGATCAGAAATTGTCGAACGACTCAAACAAGACGCTCATGATGTGATTGTCGTTAGAGTCGCAGATAAATTTGCCAAACTTAATGACTGTACATATACAATTAATCTCCAACAAAGGGATGACTATGATGCCTTGCTGCAAGCACTACAAGAACAGAATTGTACCGGATGGCATCTTGCCCATTTTTTGAGTGTTACACCTGACGATACTTTACCTAGTCAACACCTAGAACCACAAACACAACATCAGTTTTTTGAAGATTGTCAAAATCTTGGTTTTGATAGTCTGCTATTTCTAACACAAGCCTTGGCAAAACAGAATATAATTGAGCCAATAAAGCTGATGGTTGTTACTAGTAATCTACATGATATAACTGGCAGCGAGAATTTATGTACTGAGAAAGCAACTATATTAGGGGCATGTAATGTAATTCCACAAGAGTATCTCAACATCACTTGCTGTTGCTTGGATATCGTCCTACCAAAATCTGAGCCATCACAAACACTAATAGACTCACTGCTTACAGAATTTACAGCACCAATAACTGATAACTTAATTGCTTATCGTGGCAATCATCGCTGGATTAAAACTTATGAAGCTGTACATTTAAATGAAAGCATTACCGACAAAACTAAGTTGAGAAAAGGGGGTGTTTATTTAATCACTGGTGGGCTTGGTCGCATTGGTTTAGCAATGTCAGAATACTTAGCAAAAACAATGCAGGCTAAGTTAGTTTTAATCGGTAGAAAAGGCATACCAGAAAGACATGAATGGTCTAAATGGCTACTAACTCATGATGAATCTAATGAAGTTAGCCAGAAGCTTAAAAAGGTGATGATGCTTGAGGAATTAGGTGCTGAAGTTCAAGCGATCGCAGCTGATGTAGCTAATGAACAACAAATGCAACAAGCTATAGCATTAGTTAATCAACGCTTTGGTGAAATTCATGGTGTAATCCACGCAGCCGGAATTAATGACGATGCCTATTACACTATCGAAGAAAGTTCTAAAGCTCAAAGTCAATCACAATTTCATCCCAAAGTATATGGACTATTTGTATTAGAAAAAGTTCTGCGAGGTCAAAAGTTAGATTTCTGCTTATTGACATCTTCTTCATCATCTGTTTTAGGAGGCTTAGGATTAACTTCCTATTCTGCTGCTAACATTTTTATGGATGCCTATGCTCACAAGCACAACCAGATCAACTTTCCTTGTATTAGTGTCAACTGGGATACCTGGCAATCTCAAGAAAACGACACGCAGGATCTAACTGTAGGAGTAGCATTAGAAAAATTACGCATGACATGGCAAGAAGGTATAGAAGTCTTTAGCCGTGTATTATCTATAACTAAAACTCCTCAAATTGTTGTTTCTGCGGGAGAATTGCAACCGAGAATTGAGCAATGGATCAAACGAGATTTTTTACGAAACAAAGAATCATCAAATAATCGAGATAGCTTATCACTCCATTCAAGAGCAAACTTACAAAGCGAGTATGTTCCAGCTAGCAACAATGTAGAGCAAATAGTTGCTACAACTTGGCAAAAGGTTCTTGGAATTGAAAAGATTGGTATTTATGATAACTTTTTTGATTTAGGAGGTAGTTCTCTAATTGGTATTGAAATTATCTCACAGCTACAAAAAGAATTAAATGCCCATATTCCGATAATTAGTATTTACGAAAGACCAACTATCAGTTCGCTTGCCGAACTTTTAAGCAGCGATGATGAACAAGCTTATTTGCAAAAAGATTCTTACCGGACTCAAACGAGGTCTGCCTCAATTAAGCGCCGCAAACAAGCCAGACAAAATCATCGCAGGACATCTTCAATAGAAGATAATTAGTGTTTTCCGTGCTAATTAATGGTTTGTAGTAAGCACTTTAGTGCTTAGCAAAGAATGACTAAAGCCATTACTACAAACTTGAATCTAATATTTTTGGTGGTAGTTAGCAGCAAGGTAATTAAGAGTCAAGATATATTCTGGAGTATAAAATGGCATTGAGTCAGCAAAGACAAGAAAAAAATAAGCAAAATTTCTTTCTGGAGAATGAGCTAACACCACAGTATGCAGTCGCAAATGAAGTCATGCAATTATTTGCACCATCTAATAACCTAGTTTCTATAGAGTCTAAGATGGGTGTTCAAACTGACACTTTGGTTGATGATTTCCTAAGTGCAATCAACACTAACTCTGATATTGATTTTAATGACTTAGTAGAAACCTTTGATGATAGCCAAGTTCCCATTAATCCGACTAATTTTGATAGCTACCTTGATTATTTAGCAAATAATGTTATTAATCATTCAATACATACATCTTCACCACGATTTATCGGTCACATGACCTCTGCACTACCTTGTTTTGTGCGACCGATCGCTAAACTGATGACAGCAATGAACCAAAATGTTGTCAAAATAGAAACAGCCAAAGCTTTTAGTCCTTATGAACGTCAGGCTTTGGCAATGATGCATAGATTAGTTTATAACTTTTCTGATGAATTCTATAGCGAACATATCCAAAATAGCCAAAGCACTTTAGGCATATTGGTATCTGGAGGTACAGCAGCAAACATTATCGCACTATGGTGCGCCCGTAATAAATCCTTGGGTGCAAAAAATAATTTTGCTGGTGTAGAGAAAGAAGGTTTAGCAGCAGCTTTAGATTACTACGGTTATCAAGGAGCGGTAGTAATTGGCTCTGAATTGATGCATTATTCTTTTGATAAAGCCGCAGATTTATTAGGTATAGGTACAAATGGCTTAATAAAAATTCCTACTAATGGTAATAACCAAGTGGACTTACCAGCTTTACGTCAGACTGTTGCAGATTGTCATGCTAAAAATCTGCATATTATTGCGATCGCGGGTGTTGCTGGTACTACGGATTCTGGTAATATAGACTCACTTTTAGACATAGCAGAGATTGCCCAAGCTGCAAATGTTCATTTTCACGTAGATGCAGCTTGGGGTGGGCCACTAATCTTTTCTGAACAACATCGACAAAAACTTGTTGGTATTGAATGCGCTGATTCAGTCACAATTGATGGACATAAACAGCTGTATTTACCTATGGGTATTGGTATGGTATTCATGCGCGAACCGTACTTAGCTTCATCCATTGAAAAAAACGCCAGCTACACCATGCGTAAGGGTTCATTCGATTTGGGTAAACGCGCTTTAGAAGGTTCTAGAGCTGGTATGGCATTATTTTTACATGCTGGGCTACATCTAATAGGACTTAAAGGTTATGAATTTTTGATTGATGCAGGTATTGAGAAAACACAATATATGGCTGCTCGGATTACTACTATGTCCGAATTTGAATTACTATCTCAACCAGATATAAATCTCCTTCTTTATCGCTACATCCCGGAATCTTTCAGAGAACTTGCCGTTAAAAAGCAGTTAACTGAAACTGATAATCAACAAATCAATATATTCAATGAGCGCCTGCAAAAAACTCAACGTCAAGCTGGTCGTACTTTTATCTCGCGGACAACAAAAACAATTACCTATTTAGAAAAAGAAATTTCAGTTACGGCGCTGCGTGCGGTAATTGCCAATCCGCTTACAACTAAAGATGATATTGATGCAGTGCTGAACGACCAAATTCAGATTGCTTTAGATTTATCAATATCAGATTCTTTAGAAGCTACTCAGAGCCTAGCATAGTTGCTGTAAATAACTGTATTTAGGTATTTTTCCTATGAATAATTCTCAGGAATTTAATAACTTTGATGATAATGATGAAATAGCCATCATTGGCATAAATGGCCGCTTCCCAGGCGCAAATAATGTTGATAATTTTTGGGCAAATTTACGAGATGGAATAGAATCAATTTCTCATTTTACAGATGAAGAACTGCTAGCCGCGGGTATAGACCCAACTTTGCTCAATGACCCAAATTATGTTAAAGCAGGCAGCATAATGGAAGGTATTGAGTTATTTGATGCTGCATTTTTTGGATTTACTCCTAGAGAGGCTGAAATCACAGATCCACAACATCGAATCTTTTTAGAATCTGCTTGGGAAGCTTTAGAATCTGCGGGCTATGATTCGGAATCATATAAAGGAAAAATTGGCGTTTACGCTGGTGTAACTAATAGTAATTATTTATTTACAAATTTATATTCTAACCAAGACTTAATGCAGTCGGTAGATGCTTTAAATATTTTTATTGGTAATGAAAAAGACAATTTAAGTACACAAACTTCTTACAAGTTAAATCTTACCGGGCCAAGTATAAATGTTCAAAATAATTGTTCTACATCATTAATAGCAGTACATTTAGCCTGCCAAAGTTTGCTAAATGGAGAAAGTGATATAGCCTTGGCTGGTGGTGTTTCTATTGCAAAGCTACCTCAAAAATCTGGTTATCAGTATCAAGAGGGGGTTCTTTGTTCACCTGATGGACATTGTAGGACTTTTGATGCTAACGCTAAAGGAACAGTATTTGGCGATGGTCTGGGAATTGTGGTGTTGAAACGATTAGTTGATGCTGTTGCTGATGGAGACTTTATTCATGCTGTAATTAAAGGTTCAGCTATTAATAACGATGGTTCTTTAAAGGTTGGTTATACAGCGCCTAGTGTTAATGGTCAAAGAGAAGTAATTTTAGAAGCACTTGCCTTAGCTAATATTGAACCCGATACTATTTCTTATATTGAAGCTCATGGTACTGCAACTCCCTTGGGTGATCCAATTGAAATCAAGGCTCTTACACAAGCTTTTCGTGCTAGCACAAATCAAAAAAACTTCTGCGCTATCGGTTCAGTAAAAAGTAATATTGGACATCTAGATACCGCAGCGGGTGTGACAGGTTTAATTAAAACTGTACAAGCATTAAAACATCAACAAATACCCCCTAGTTTAAACTTTGAAAAACCCAACTCAGAGATAGATTTTGCTAACAGTCCCTTCTACGTCAATACCAAATTATCAGAGTGGAAAACCAACGATTTACCTCGTAGAGCAGGTGTAAGTTCTTTTGGGGTTGGCGGGACTAATGCTCACGTAATTTTGGAAGAAGCTCCAGTAATAGAAGCATCCAGTACCTCTCGCCCTTGGCAATTACTGTTACTCTCAGCTAAAACCAGCACAGCTTTAGAAAGCGCGACTGCAAATTTAGCGGCTTACCTCCAGCAACATCCCGATATCAATTTGCCTGATGTAGCTTACACTCTACAAGTAGGTCGTCGAGTTTTTGACCATCGGCGTTTAGTAGTTTGCCAAGACCAGAAGGATGCAGCTAAATTACTTAAAAATGAAGACCCACAACGTGTTTTTAGTTACCACCATAAACCAAGCCGTTGCCCTATCATTTTCATGTTTTCAGGACAAGGGTCACAATATCAGGACTTACGCACAGGCAACGGAAAATCGAACCACAGAGAAGCCAGTGCGTTGGGCGGGTTCCCCGACTTGAAGCAACTGGCGCGACACGGAGAGCAGGGAGAAATAAGAGTTTCAGAGAGTTTTTGCGTAAGTCCTAAATATGTAAATATGGGTCAGGAACTCTACGAAGTTGAACCGACGTATCGCAGACATGTAGATAATTGCGCCGAAATTTTGCAACCCCACCTCGGTCTTGATATTCGTCATCTACTCTTTCCATCAGAGGGAATTGAAGTAGCTAGCCAACAACTACAACAAACAGCGTTATTTGTGATTGAGTACGCTCTGGCTGAGTTATTGATGTCATGGGGGGTATGCCCAGAAGCGATGATTGGTGATGGTATAGGTGAATATGTCGCAGCTGCGATCGCAGGTGTATTTACTCTCGAAGATGCTTTAGCAATCGTAGCAGACAAGGGACTGCGATCGCTCAAAAAAGTTCAACTCAATCCACCACGCATAAGCTTTATTTCCAATGAGACTGGTAGTTGGATTACAGATGCACAAGCCACAAATCTTAACTACTGGAGCCAAAGTTTACAAAAAACTGTAAAATTTTCTGATAGTATTTCTCACCTATTGGAACAATTTGAAGGCGTTTTTATAGAGGTGGGGCCTGGACAAAATTTAAGCACATTAACTAAACAACATTTAGATATCAATGCTAAACAACATGTACTGAGTTCTTTACCTTCAGATCAACAATCAGATGTCAGCTTTTTATTAGAAACATTAGGGCAGTTGTGGCTTTTTGGTGTCAATATAGATTGGTCAGAATTTTACACCCATGAGCAGCGTCATCGTCTACCTTTGCCTACTTATCCTTTTGAACGACAAAGATATTGGATTGATGCGAAGCAAGAAAAAGATGATAGTTATACTCCAGTATTATTGGGTAAAAAACCTGATATAGCTGACTGGTTTTACATTCCTTTTTGGAAGCCTTCTTTACCCCCCGTACAACTCGATACCCAAGACTTAGCAACTAACATTTGCCTGGTATTTATTGATGAATGTGGTTTGGGTATCAACTTGGTAAAACAACTAGAGAAATTAAACCAGGATGTAATTACCGTAAAAATCGGTGATAAATTTACCATACTAAGTAATGAATATACTATTAATCATAAAAATCATCAGGATTATGATATTTTATTTCAAGAAATTTTTAGACAAAATAAGTTGCCAAACAAGATAATTCATTTATGGAATGTTACACCTATATGTAACCAAGTAGAAATTGAAAAAGTTACTCAAGCTCAAGAAACTGGATTTTATAGTTTACTATTTATTGCTCAAGCTTTAGGAAAACGCGAAACTACTGATAATTTTCAAATTACAGTTATTTCTAACAATCTCCAGCCAGTGACGGGAACTGAAGCGCTTTGTCCAGAGAAAGCTACTTTGCTCGGCCCAATTAAAGTTATTTCTCAAGAATATACAAATATAAACTGTCGTAGTATTGATGTTATCCTTCCTGCTAACGATAGTTGGCAAGAAGAAAAACTTGTAGAAAAATTGCTGACAGAACTAACCCTTGATGCTCCTGAAAAGTTAATTGCTTATCGAGGTTTGAATCGTTGGGTACAGAGTTTTGAGCCAGTACGCTTTGATAAAACTAAAATTGAAAAGCCTCGACTACGAGAAAAGGGAGTTTATTTAATTACAGGTGGACTCGGAGGTATTGGACTTGTTTTAGCAGAATATTTAGCTCGAACTGTACAAGCAAAACTATTGTTAGTAGGACGTTCTGCTTTGCCTAAAAAAGATGAGTGGGAAAAATGGCTTACTACTCATGATGAAACTGATAGTACTAGCTGTAAAATTCGCAAGGTTCAAGAACTTGAAAGCTTAGGTGCAGAAGCCTTGGTGATCGCTGCTGATGTCAGCAACCTAGAACAAATGCAAAGCGCGATCGCGCAAGCTCAACAACAATTTGGTCAACTAAATGGCGTTATCCACGCCGCTGGAGTTCCTGGAGGCGGTGTAATACAGCGAAAAACTCAAGAAGAAGCAGAAAGTATTCTGGCTCCGAAGGTAAAGGGGACAATAGTTATTGATACAATTGTCAAAGATATTGAGTTAGATTTCTTTTTTCTAGTATCATCAAATAGCTCAATCGTAGCGGAATTTGGACAAGTAGACTATTGTGCAGCCAATGCTTTTCTTGATGCTTTTGCTCATAATGCTACGAAACAGGATAGATTTATTACAAGTATCAATTGGGATACTTGGCAAGAGGTTGGGATGGCAGTAAATACAGAATTGCCCCAACGACTCCAAGAATTGCGAAAAGAAAATCTTCAGCAAGGTATATTACCTAATGAAGGTGTAGATATATTTCTGCGAATTTTGGGAAATATAATGCCTCAAGTTGTAATATCTACCTCTGATTTCTTAAATGTATTACAACAGTACAATTCTTCTAACAAAACACAATCGCTAGAATTGTTAGAAACTGTCAATCCATCTAAATTAAAATATCCCCGACCTGAACTAAGTAACGATTATGTCGCTCCTCAAAGTAAAATTGAACAAAAGCTAGTTGACATTTGGCAAGAAGTTATTGGTATTGAACGGATAGGAATTTATGATAACTTCTTTGAACTTGGTGGTGATTCCCTTGTAGGTATTCAACTTATTGCAATTGTCAATCAGGCATTTAGTTCAAATCTGGCGATCGCCAAACTTTACGAATGCCCAAACATCAGCTCTATGGCGAAGATTTTTACTCCTGAAGACTCTCAGAAAGATACTTTTGAACAAAGGTTAAATCGAGGACAAAAAAGAAGACAGATGAAAATGCAAACTAACTAAAATCCATTAATTTATCTGGTTAGTAAAATCATGAGTACCGAAGGACAAGAACAAACAGTAAATATAGACATAGCAATAGTGGGGATGTCTGGTCGTTTTCCTGGTGCAAAGGATATCGATGAGTTTTGGCATAATCTCGAAAATGGAGTTGAGTCTATCTCATTTTTCTCCAATAATGAGGTAGCAGATTTAAATCTAGAAGAGGAAATTTTACACGACCCGAATTATGTTAAAGCAGCACCTATATTAGAAGATATTGAGCATTTTGATGCCAGGTTCTTTGGTTACACTCCTAGAGAAGCTGAACTAATTGACCCTCAACATCGCCTCTTTATAGAATGCGCCTGGGAAGCTCTTGAAAACGCTGGATATGACCCAGAAACTTACAATGGTTTGATTGGTGTTTATGCTGGTGTTAGCACGAATACTTACTTTTTTAACAATGTATATAAAAATATTAGTTCAAGAGATATTTCCAATAACTATACTTTTAACAAAGATTTTTTGACCACAAATATCTCATATAAATTAAATTTAAAAGGGCCAAGTGTAGGGATTCAAACTTATTGCTCTACTTCATTAGTTGCTTTACACTTAGCTTGCAAAAGTCTATTAGATCAAGAGTGTGATATCGCTTTAGCAGGTGGGGTTACAATTATAGTTCCACAAAAATCAGGTTATTTATATCAAGAAGACGGAATTTTATCACCTGATGGTCATTGTCGAGCCTTCGATGCTAAAGCACAGGGTACTGTTTTCGGTAGCGGATTGGGAATAGTCGTTTTAAAAAGATTAGAAGATGCGATCGCAGATAGAGATTACATTCATGCAATTATTAAAGGTACAGCAATCAATAATGATGGTTCTTTGAAAGTTAGCTATACAGCGCCTAGTGTAATTGGTCAGGCGGAAGTTATTGTAGAAGCTTTAGCAAATGCTGGAATAAATGCTGATGATATTTCCTATATAGAAACTCATGGAACTGGAACTGCTGCTGGAGATCCGGTAGAAATTGCTGCATTAACCAAAGCTTTTCGTGCTTTTACACAAAGAAATGGTTTCTGCGCTATCGGTTCAGTTAAACCAAATATCGGCCATCTGGATATAGCCGCTGGTATAGCAAGTTTAATCAAAACTGTACAAGCATTAAAATTTAAAAAAATACCGCCTAGCATCAATTTTAAAGCTCCTAATCCTGAGATTGATTTTGTAAATAGTCCCTTTTATGTTAATACTCAACTAACTGATTGGAAAACTAATAATACTCCCCGGAGAGCAGGAATTAGTTCGCTAGGTTTTGGGGGAACTAATGCTCATGTGATTCTGGAAGAAGCACCTAAAATTAAGTATTTTGATAACTCTAGACCTTGGCAATTATTGTTACTTTCAGCCAAAACTAACACAGCCTTAGAAACTGCGACTACAAATTTAGTTACGTATTTAAAACAACAACCAGATATAAATTTAGCTAATGTTGCTCATACTTTAAAAGTTGGTCGTAGAGCTTTTAACCATCGTCGAATGTTAGTGTGTCAGAGTGTTAAAGATGCTGTTAGCGTCTTAGAAACACAGGAGCAGCAACGAATTTTTACTGTATGTCAGGAGCATAGAGAACAGCCTGTAATTTTCATGTTTTCGGGGCAAGGATCACAATATGTAAATATGGGTCGGGAATTATATGAAGTTGAACCGACGTATCGCAGACATATAGATACTTGCGCCGAAATTTTGCAACCTCATCTCGGTCTTGATATTCGTTGTCTACTCTTTCCATCAGAAGAAATTGCAGCAGCTAGCCAACAGCTACAACAAACAGCGCTCACCCAACCAGCATTATTTGTGATTGAGTACGCCTTGGCTAAGTTATTGATGTCATGGGGAGTACACCCACAAGCAATGATTGGTCATAGCATCGGGGAATATGTCGCAGCTGCGATCGCAGGTGTATTTACTCTCGAAGATGCCCTATTCATTGTGGCCAAAAGGGCACAACTGATGCAACAGTTACCTCCAGGGAGTATGCTGGCGATCCCGCTTCCAGAAAAAGAGGTGCGATCGCTAACTCAAAATCTAGAAATCGCAGCGATTAACACTCGAACTTCATGCGTAGTTTGTGGGACAGTTGAGGCGATCGTAACCCTACAAAATCAACTATCCTCTCAAGGTGTTGAATGTCGGCTATTGCATACATCTCATGCGTTTCATTCTCAAATGATGTCACCAATATTAAATGAGTTTGTGCATTTACTCAAAAAAGTTCAACTCAATCCACCACGCATCGGCTTTATTTCCAATGTAACTGGTAGTTGGATTACAGATGCACAAGCCACAAATCCCGACTACTGGGGCCAACATTTACGACAAACTGTCAAATTTTCCGATGGTATATCTCAACTATTAGAGCAGTTTGCAGGTGTTTTTCTAGAGGTGGGGCCAGGACGAACTTTAAGCACATTCACCACACAGCATTTAGATGTCAATACTAAACAACACGTACTAACCTCGTTACGCCATGTCAAAGAGCAACAATCGGATGTGAGTTTTTTATTGCAGACATTAGGCCGATTGTGGCTTTTTGGTGTTGATATAGATTGGTCAGGATTTTATACCCACGAGCAGCGTCATCGTCTACCTTTACCTACTTATCCTTTTGAACGACAAAGATACTGGATTGATACGACTCCAGCACTTTCTTTAAATAGTAAGCTAGCAACATTAGATAATAAACAAGATATTGCTAACTGGTTCTATATTCCTTCGTGGAAACGCTCTTTCCTTACTTATTCATCTGCTTCTAAAACAGAATTTATTCAGGAATATTGGTTGTTTTTTATTGATAATTTGGGATTAGGCGAAAAATTAATTAATGCCTTGGGCACTCAAGGTAAGAATATTATTATAGTTAAGCATGGAGAAGATTTTAATAAACTAACTGAAGATATTTATACGATTAATTCAGGCAAAACTAAAGATTATGATGCATTATTTGAAGAGTTACTTAGATTAGGTAAAACCCCACAAAATATAGTTTTCCTATGGAGCGTCAGTAAACTTGAAAATACTCAAAGAGAGAATTATGTAGAGTTCAATAGTCTATTGTTTTTATCACAAAGCCTCAGTAAGTTGCAAACTAATGAAAGCTTGCAACTTTGGGTCATATCGAATAACATTCGAGAAGTCAATGGAAATGAAATTTTAGACCCAGAGAAAGCAACAGTATTAGGTTTATGTCAGACAATTTCTCAAGAGTATCCTAATATAAGCTGTCGGAATATTGATATTGCTTTAACTGCTCACCTAGATGTAGAGAAACAAAACGACTGTGAAATTAATATTATTGGCAAGCTTTTAAGTGAGTTAACATCTGCATCCTCAGACTTAGTTGTTGCTTATCGTGGTTCCTATCGTTGGATACAAACATTTGAGCCAGTTCCCTTAGAGCCAGTATTTGAAGAAAAAATCCCGTTGGTCAAACAGGGTGTTTACTTATTTCCTGGTGGGCTAGAAAGTATTGAAATTGTACTTGCAGAATATTTATTAAAAACTTTCCAAGCAAAAATCATATTTATCGAAGATTTAACTTTTCCAGAAAATAATGACTTCTCTAAATGGCTTGAAACTCACACTCAAGAAGATGAAGTAAGTTGCAAAATTAAACAATTGCTAGTCTTAGAAAAATTAGGTGCAAAAGTTTTGATAATCCGTGCAGATGCAACTAATTATGAACAAATGCATAAAAATCTATCCGATGAAAATATTGGACAAATTAACGGGGTGATTTATTCAACTGGAATCCATCGCGAAAAACTATTTGGTTCGATTCCAGAAATTAGTAAAATAGAATTAGAAAATTTATTTAACTTCCAACGCCGTAAGATTACTATATTAGAACAAATATTACACAATAGAAAGTTAGATTTCTGTATTGTCTTTTCTTCTTTATCTTCTATTTTAGGAGGATTCGGCTTAGGTTTATATTCGGCAGCTAATCATTTAATAGATAGCTTTACTAACCGACGTAACCGAAATAATTCTTTACCTTGGTACATTATAAATTGGGATAAATTACAGCTAAATTTCACTCAAGAACCAAAAACACGAGAACAAGCACCTGGGGTGGAATTAGGTATTACTCCAACAGAAACTATAGAAGTATTTAAAAGAATCTTTTCTCTAGAGATAGGAACTCAAATTATTGTTTCTACAGTAGATTTAAACGCTAGGCATAAATATGCATTTAACCTCGATTCTCTAGCAAATTTACAATCTTCCAATCAAGCAGAATCATCTCCACGCTATTCCAGACCACAACTGATTAATTCCTATGTTGCTCCGACAAATGATTTGGAAAAACAAATTACAGAAATATGGCAAGAGATACTTGGAATTACAGAAGTTGGTATTTACGACAACTTTTATGAGTTAGGAGGAGATTCTCTAATTGCAACTCAACTGATTTCTCGATTGCGAGCTAAATTTCCTATAGACTTACCACTGCGTGACCTTTTATCAGAAGCAATGATACCAGCTAAACAAGCAGAAATGATTGAGCAACTTCTGTTGGAAAAAATTGTAGAACTATCTGAGGAAGAAGTAGAAGCTTTTTTAGCTAACAAATATTGACCTATATTTTAGGAGATTAGGAATCAGTTTATATCTACACACATAATCTAGCTTGTCTAAAATTTACAAGCATACTCAAGAAATAGCAACTAAATTATTTAATTGAAAACCTTCACTTAACAACAGGAAAAATAGTCTATGTCTGTGCTCAGTAATCTTCCCAACTATGAACCCATCGCTCGGTTACAGAACGAATTCAAGAATACAGCCGAAGATTTGCTAAAAGGTATAATACCTGCTTTAGAGCAAATATTATTATCACAACTTCCTGCGGGAGCGCATATTCTTGAACTTGGCTGCGGCTGTGGACATTTAGCACATCAACTTAATATTAGAGGGTATAAAGTTACTGGAATTGATGCTTCTAAAAAGATCCTAGACTACGCTCAAAAAAATGCACCCGAAAGCGAATTTATCCTGAGTGATATACGTGATTTTGAGCTACCACCTATCTTTGATGCAGTTTTGGCAAATGATGTTATCCATTTTATCCAAAACAAGGAAGATTTGAAAACGGTATTCAAAAACGTATATGCTGCACTTAAAGATGATGGTGTATTTGTGTTCAACATACCAATAACAGATTGGCTACATGAAGCTGCTCAGAAAAACAATTTTAATATTGTCTATGTGAATGATGAATGCTCATTAATGGAATTATTCTACTATAAACCTGAAGAAAGGATGTGGGAAATCAAAGTCACAGGATTTGAATTAATTGAAAATAATTGGCAGCGTTCAGACACCGTTTGGTTAAGAAAAGATCACTTTTTAGAAGAAGTTGAGTCAGCTTTAAAAGATACGGGTTTCACTGAGTTTAACTATTATAATACCAGGGACTTTGGAGAAAGTGAAGATATAGCTTGCTTTGTTTGCCAAAAAGCCTCCCTTTAGTAATACAGCAATCCAAAATCGTTTGCGCTTACTCAATATTTCTCTCCTCTCTGCGTGAAATTAAATATTTTTTATCTCACGCAGAGACGCGGAGGCGCAGAGAAAGAGTTTAAAACCAAGACTTTTGCAAGAGTCTTTTGTTTACTATATTTGCGAGTAACTTCATAAATCAAATAGGATTTATATCGCAACTAAGAACTTGTAATTAACATATTAGCAATGGACAAACAGCACTCTAATTTATCACCTGCAAAAAAAGCCCTTTTAGAAAAATGGAAGGGAGGCAAATTTCAAGCTGATACTATTTCCAAACGCCAAACATCTAAGAATATTCCCTTATCTTTCTCCCAACAAAGACTATGGTTTATAGACCAACTCTACCACGGGAGTTCTTTCTACAATATTCCCATTGCTTTTGATATAAAAGGACAATTAAGTATTACAGCGCTGCAACAAAGCCTCAATGAAATCCTCAAGCGTCACGAAATTTGGCGCACAAATTTTAGACTTGTCAATGGAGAGCCAATACAGGAAATTACACCACAATTAACTTGGGATTTACCTATCATTAATCTTGAACATTTGTCTGGTAAGGATTGGGAAGGAGAAGTAAAAAAACTTGTAGCCGAGGAAGCAACAAAACCCTTTAATTTAGCTAAAGGACTTTTAGTCAGAGCAACTTTACTACGCTTGAGTGCAGAAGAATACATTTTGCTTTTGACCATGCACCACATCATCACGGATGGTTGGTCTTGTGGTGTGTTCCTGCGGGAGTTGTCAACGCTGTATGCGGCTTTCTCTACAAATCAGCTTTCTGGTTTACCCGAACTCCCGATTCAGTATGCAGATTTTACCATTTGGCAACGCGATCGCATCCAAGGTAAATTCCTCGCAACCAACTTAAATTATTGGAAGCAACAACTAAGCGGTGAGCTTTCTATACTACAGTTACCCACAGACCGTCCGCGACCTACTGTCACAACTTTTGCCGGTGCTAAGCAATACTTTACGTTATCAACAGCCTTAACTGATGCGCTCAAACAATTAAGCCAGCGAGAAGATGCCACTTTATTTATGAGTTTGCTGGCAGCTTTTAACATTTTATTATACCGCTACACAGACCAAGAAGATATCTTAATTGGTTCTCCAATTGCCAACCGCAACCGAGCCGAATTAGAAGGAATGCTGGGTCTATTTGTTAATACTTTAGTATTGCGTAATAACCTCAGTGGTAATCCCAGTTTCCGCGAACTTTTACATCGAGTTCGTGAGGTGACTCTCAATGCTTATGCACATCAAGATTTGCCTTTCGAGATACTTGTAGAAGAATTAAAACCCGAACGAGACTTAAGCCGAAATCCCCTTTATGAAGTCATGTTTGTCCTGCAAAATACTCCAACATCTTTGCAGGAAGTATCTGGATTAACCTTGCGGGCTTTAGAGTTTGATAGCGGTACGGCTCAACTTGATATTTTCTTATCGATGTCTGAATCTCAAGAGGGGTTAACAGGCTGCTTGGAGTACAATACAGATATTTTCGATTCAATAACAATTACCCAACTTATTAATATTTTCCAGACTTTATTAGCAAATATAGTTGCTAATCCAGAGCAACGCATCTGTGAATTATCACTACTAACTACTTCTGAGCAAGAGCAATTATTATTTAAATTTAATCAAACTCATGTAGACTATCAAGATATGCCTCTGCATCAATTATTTGAGCAGCAAGTTGAGCTAACACCCGACTCTTTAGCATTAATTAGCCAGTCAGAAAAAGTTACTTATCGTCAACTTAATCATCAAGTCAATCAACTTGCACGTTATTTACAAAAACAAGGCGTAACAAAAGAAACACTGGTTGCGTTATGTCTTGAACGTTCTGTAGACATGGTGGTAGGAATTTTAGCTATCCTGAAAGCTGGCGGTGCATACATTCCCCTTGATCCAAGTTATCCAGTTGAGCGTCTGAATTTTATGCTCTCTGATTCTCAAACATCAGTATTGATTAGCCAGCAAGTAATATTAGAAAAACTATCATTATCTTCAGCTAAAACCGTTTGCTTAGATATCCACAAAGACGAAATTGCTCAAGAAAGTTCAGAAAATCCCATTAACATCTCATCATCTGATAATCTTGCCTATATTATCTACACTTCTGGCTCAACGGGAACTCCTAAAGGCGTTCTTGGCACTCATCGCGGTACAGTGAATGGCTTACACTGGTTATGGAAAACTTATCCTTTTACCCCAGGAGAAGTTTGTTGTCAGAAAACAGCCATTAGCTTTGTAGATTCTGTGTGGGAAATTTTTGCTCCTTTACTTCAAGGAATTCCTACAGTAATTATCAGCAATGCAACTATACTAGACCCGCAGTTATTCATAGAAGCTTTGGCGGATCACAAAGTTACCCGTATTATCCTTGTACCCTCATTACTACGTTTACTTTTAGATAATTATCATCATCTGACTAAGAAATTATTGCAACTAAAACTATGGATAACTAGCGGAGAAGCACTATCTGTTAAGTTAGCTAAAACTTTCCAAGAATTAATCCCATTTGCAAAATTAATCAACCTTTACGGTTCATCAGAAGTTTCCGCTAACGTTACTTACTACGACACCAGTTTATTACCAAACCAAGTAAACAGTGTCCCTATCGGTCGTCCTATCAATAATACTCAGGTGTATGTGTTGAATCGCAATTTGCAACCAACACCTGTAGGAATTATTGGCGAACTTTATATTGGTGGTGACGGATTAGCTAGGGGATATTTACACCGTTTTGAATTAACCCAGGAAAGATTTATTAATAATCCCTTTATTCCTCAAACAAAGCTTTACAAAACAGGCGATTTAGTCCGTTATCTTAAGGATGGTAATCTCGAATATTTGGGTCGTCGTGACGAACAAGTAAAAATCAGAGGTTTTCGAGTAGAATTGAATGAAATTGCTACAGTTATTACACAACATCCAGATGTGCAAGAATCTGTGGTAATTGTCAGTAATGAGGAGCAAGAAAAGCAATCTTTGATTGCTTATGTTGTTGCAGATAAACAGTATATAGCTGCACATCTGTTGCCCTATTTGCAACAAAAATTGCCTAATTATATGCTACCCTCTGCCTTTATGGTATTAGATGCACTCCCACTTACACCTAATGGCAAAGTAGATAAGCGTTCTCTTCCTACAGATGAAGTTATTCGATCACATATTACTAAATCTGTCATTGCTCCTCGTAATTTCACAGAGTTATCATTAGTAAAACTTTGGGAAAAGCTTCTGAATACTAGCTCTATTGGGGTGACAGATAACTTCTTTAACTTGGGTGGCCACTCATTTTTAGCTGTACGTTTAATGGCTCAAATCCAAGATAGATTTGGGCATAATCTTACCCTATCTACTCTTTTTGAAAATCCCACAATTGAGAAACTAGCTGTAATTGTCAGTCAGCCATTCCGCGAGAGTTCTAATTCTCATCTAGTAGCAATTAACTCTTCTGGTGACAAAATACCTTTCTTTTGTATACATGGCGCTGGTGGAGGTATTAATCACTATATTAATTTATCCAGAAGACTTGGTGAAGATTATCCATTTTATGCTTTGGAACATACCCCTAATCAAGAAGAACCTGAAATCATCTCAGTAGAAGATACAGCAAAAAACTATCTTGAAGAAATTCGTAAAGTACAGCCAAATGGCCCTTATTTTTTAGGTGGTCATTGTTACGGTGGTATACTTGCTTTTGAAATGGCGCAGCAATTACAAAGACAAGGTGAAACAGTAGATTTGTTAGTTGTTATTGATGCCATCCTTTCAGAAACACGCATTGAATCTACAAAAGATGATGATGCAAAGTTTTTACTCCGCATGGCTGAATCAATAAAAACCGATAATAATATAGATTTTTCAATTTCTTTTGAGGAACTTCGAGATTTATCACTTAATCAGCAACTTGATTTAATTAATCAAAAAGTAAACTTTATCTTTAGTGATACAGAAATTAAAGAATTTATCAGTTATTACAAACTTTTCAAGGCTCATGTCCAAGCCATGCGAGATTATGTACCGCTAGTTTATCCTCAGTCTATAACTCTATTTCGAGCAAAAGAAGAGATTATTCATGACTTTGAAAGTTTAGAATTTCATACTAATGACTCCTTACTAGGTTGGGGTAAATGTTCTAATCAACTTATTAAAGTCATGGAAGTTCCTGGTGATCATTTCTCAATTTTCATTGAACCTCATATTCAGGAATTAGCCAAACATTTGAGAAGTTGTATTGATCATGCTGTGTGCAATGTAATAAATAATGGGAGCAAAAAAGGCTAATGAAACTACCCCCAGGGCCAAAAACACCCTTATGGTTGCTAGGCCTGCAATTCGAGGTTAATCCTTTTGCCTATTTGGATGCTATTTCCAAACGTTATGGTGATATTGTGACTGTAATGTCTGGTTCTGCACCAATTATTTACATTAGCAATCCTTCAGGGATAAAAGAGATTTTCACAAATACCAAGGAAATTTCTGCTACAGGTGCATTGAACCAAGATTTTGCATTTATAACCGGAAATCAAGGAGTTTTGCAACTTGATGGTTTAATTCATAAAAATCGGCGTAAGCTCCTAATGCAGGCTTTTCATGGAGCGCGGATGCAAGCCTGTGGACGAGGTATCTGCGAACTCACAGAAAAGATGATGAGTAAACAGATAGTTGGAAAACCTTTTGTTGCATACCCGACTATTGAAGATATTACCTTTCAAGTGGGTATAGAGCGGGTAATCGGTTTACACCAAGGAGAGCGCTATGACAAAATCAAGCATTTATTTGCGTCTTTACTTAAACTCGATAGACAATCTCTTATAGTTAAGATTCTTAGTAATATTTTTGGAGAAAAAGATTTAGGTCGATGGAGTCCACAAGGATACCTCCTTCACTTACGGCGAGAACTTTTTCAATTACTATCAACTGAGGTGGAAGAACGTCGTCAACAAGCAGATTTTTCACGCACAGATATACTTGGTGATCTGATATTGGCTCGTGATGAAACAGGTGAACCATTAAGCAATGAAGAGGTGCGTGACCTTTTATTATCACCTATATTTGCAGCTGGTGATGCTTCGGGAACTGCGATTAGTTGGTCTTTATACTGGATTCACTGTTTAAGAGGTATTCGAGAAAAACTACTAAAAGAACTTGATAGTCTTGGTCAAAACCCAGACCCCATGAGCATTGTTGCACTTCCCTATCTGAGCGCTGTATGTAATGAAGTTTTGCGAATTTATCCAACCCAGTTGTTTACATTTCCCAGGTTGGTAGAATCGAGCGTTGAAATCATGGGGTACGAACTGCATCCCGGAACAATACTTATTGGCAATATTTATTCGACGCATCAGCGTGATGATTTATATCCAAATCCAAAACAATTTCAGCCAGAGCGCTTTTTAGAAAAGCAATTTTCTCCCTATGAATTCTTGCCATTTGGTGGCGGTTCTCGTGTATGCATTGGCGCAAATTTTGCCCTATTTGAAATAAAACTTATATTAGCAACAATTCTTTCACACTATCAATTAGAGTTAGTTAGCAAGCGTCCAGAACGTCCCAAATTTGCAGGTTTGATTTGTTCTCCTGCAAGTGGTGTGAAAATGGTCGTGCGCGATCGCCGTCAAGATCAAGGACAGTCGCAATCATTTGTTGCTGGTTTAGTTTAGCTAGTAAATTGATTTTTCACTCTGTTTCTTATATTTCTGAAACTTGTGATTTATGAATTTTTTTCTAGCTAAATATCTATAAATTATGGGAGTAAATCAGATTTATGACACTACCACCAGAACTGAAAACACCCTTGTGGCTGCTAGGTCAGCAGCTAGCAGCTAATCCGCTTAGCTGTTTGGATAATATTTATAAACGATATGGCGATATCATCACCATAATGTCTGATTCTACACCAATAGTTTATGTCAGCAATCCCTTAGGCATAAAGCAGTATTTAACCAATACCAAAGAAATTACAATTTTTGGCCATCCTTCAGGAGATCCCACGATTACAGTCGGACATATTGGAGAACAAGGAATTCTTCATACGAATGGTTTAGTTCACAAACATCGTCGTCCTCTCTTAATGAAAACTTACCACGGAGAGCGAATGAAGGCCAGTGGGAAACGTATTTGTGAAGTTACAGAAAAAATTATTAGTCAACAGGCGATTGGAAAAACTTTCATTGCCCATGAAATGTTATCACAAATCACCTTGCAAGTAGCTATAGAGGTTGTGATTGGGTTGCAAAAAGGAGAGCGCTATGAAAAAATCAAGCATTTATATAAGTCTTGCATTAAACATGAAAAATCTCCCTTGTTTGATATAACAACAAAATTTCCTTTTACACAACTGGATTTAGGTGGGCTAAGTCCGTGGGGATATCATAAATACCTCCTGAAAGAAATTTTTCAATTTTTATATAATGAAGTCCAAGAACGACGCAAGCAAGCAGATTCTTCACGCATTGATATGCTGTGTGATTTAATATTTGCTTGTGATGAAACAGGTAAACCATTAAGCGATGAAGAGGTGCGCGATTTACTATTTTTTCCTATATTAGGAAGTAAGGATGGTGCAACACATTCGCTTACCTGGTTATTTTACTGGGTTCACAATTTAAGAGACGTTCGCGAGCGATTACTTGAAGAACTAGATAGCCTTGGTGAAAACCCAGATCCAATGAGTATTGTTGCGTTGCCCTATCTTAGTGCTGTTTGTAATGAAGTTTTGCGAATTTACCCAAGTCCGATGTTTACAGTGGCGAGGGTAGTAGAATCTCCTGTAGAGATTATGGGCTATGAGTTAATTCCGGGTACACAACTATTTACCAATATTTACTCAACACATCAACGTGAAGATGTATACCCAGAACCAAAACAATTTAAGCCAGAGCGCTTTTTAGAAAAAAAATTCTCTGCCTATGAATTTATACCGTTTGGTGGCGGTGCTCGTAGTTGTATTGCAGGGTCTTTTTCTATATTTCAAATGAAGCTTGTGTTAGCAACAATTCTTTCAAACTATAAATTAGCGCTGGTTAATAAGAAACCAGAATTACAAGGATATTACGATGGGCAATGTTATGCAAAAAGTGGCGTGAAGATGGTTATGCATGGACGGCGTAAACATTGAAGATAGTCATATCCATTTGTTTGTAGCTTGTTTTAGCCCTTAGATTTAGTTTTTCATTCAGTTGATACACATCATATTTCTAAATTTACTCTTTTCAGGCATAAAAATACATGAATAACAGTCAGAAAGGTACAATCGTCATCACAGGAACATCCACAGGTTTAGGTCGGGTTACTGCGCTTTTACTAGCCAAGCAAGGATATCGCGTTTTTGCTGGAGTCCGCACAGAGAAAGATGCACATTCACTAAAACAGGCTGCATCTGGTGATTTAACACCAATTATTATGGACATCACAAAAGCGGAAGAAATTAAATCTGCTACCGAACTTGTCTCACTAGCAGTTGGCGATGAAGGATTATTTGCCTTAATTAATAATGCAGTTGTAGCAGTAGATGGCCCACTTGAATGTATTCCGATAGATGACATCCGATGGAACTTTGAAGTAAATGTTATCGGTCAAATTGCAGTTACCCAAGCATTTTTACCAATGATCCGACAAGCTAAAGGTCGGATTATTAATATTAGCGCGATTTGCGGCAGATTAGCTTTACCTTATAGAAGTCTTTTATCTGCTTCAAAATTTGCGATCGAGGCAATTACAGATTCTTTACGAATGGAATTGTCTTCTAGTGGAATTGAGGTTATTTCTATCTTACCAGGAGGAATAGTAACCCCAGAACAAGCTGACAAAGTAGAAGTTAGTTATCAGGAAACATTAGCTAATATGTCACCCGAAACTAAAGCTATATATGGCAAGAATTACAAAATATATATGCAAGGAGCAGTAGAGGACAATCGTAGCACAGGCTTACCACCTGAAAAAGTGGCAAATACGATTTTGGAGGCTCTGGGAGCTAGAAAACCTAAAAGACAATATTTTGTCACACAATCATCATGGGAACTTAGACTATATGCCTTGTATAAAAGATTAGTACCGCATCAATATTTTTATGACAACTTGTATAAGGATATGCAAAAAGGAATGGGATTTGATTAATAATTTATCACTGTTTCATTGCTTTTGAAGAACAACTAGAGCAGAGATAGTAAAGATGTCAATTCAACATACTCACCAATTTCTCAAAAGTGACTGTCGTTTTTGTTCTTTGGTTTCTAAAGCCAATGGAGAAGATCCAATTGGGACAGCAGGTACTTACGATTATTGGTTGATTATGGAAGTTTCACAACCTTGGCCGCAAGAAATATTTCAAGAAAATCCAACTATTAAATCATTGATGGGTTTATTTGAAGAGTTAATTTTTAAGCATGGGGTCAAGTTGAAACCGATGCTAATTGCTCCTGATGGCGAGTATTCTTATCCTGGCTTTACTCGTCTGTTCTATTACTATCGTCCTGCAAAGTTGTTTTCTCAGTTTGAGAAACAGGAATTTGTTGTTCCAGAAAGCGAAGCCGCTGCTTTGGTGACAGCAATATTCAAGCATTTAATGCACCAACCTAATGCTTTATCGGAATTTCAGCAATATCAACAACAAACCAGTCACATTCGTGAACTTATGGTTTGCACTCATGCTCAAATTGACCTTGCTTGTGGCAGATTTGGAACTCCTATCTACCGACAATTACGTAAAGAATATGCTCCTGCTTCTAATGGAAAATTAAGAGTTTGGCAAACAACTCATTTTGGTGGTCATCAGTTTGCTCCTACTTTAGTTGATTTACCCCAAGGGCATTTGTGGGGACACTTACAGCCAGATGTATTGGATTTATTGGTGCGGCGAAATGGTTCAGTTTTGGGCTTGCGTCAATACTATCGAGGATGGACTGGTTTAAGCGAATTTGAGCAAAATGCTGAACGCGAAATTTGGATGCAGTTTGGTTGGAGTTGGCTAGATTACTTGAAAGCAGGCAAAGTGCTGGCCATGGAAGAGGTTGCCCAAAAAGAGGATGCTGACTGGGCAGAAGTTCGTATTGATTTTGCAGTTCCAGATGGTAGTACATCAGGTGCTTATGAAGCCAGAGTAGAAGTCTGTGGTGAGGTCATGAGTGCATTTAACTCAGCAAAAGAGATGGAGTTAGAAGCAGTGAGGCAGTATCACGTTAGCCGTTTGATTAAGGTTGAGTAAACAGAAATGATCCGAAAATTAAAAAATGACTTCACAAAAACAATCTCAAATTACCAATGAAATTCTTCAAGGTAATCTTTTTAAGCTGATGTTTAAGTTATCTATTCCCAGTACTTTAGGGATATTGATGCTTAGTTTAAACACTTTTATTGATGCTTTGTTTGCAGGAAGATTTATTGGTGAAACTGCTTTGGCTGGCATTTCACTTGCACTACCATTTACAAGTATAATAAACGGATTTGCCCTGTTAGTTGGGGTAGGTTCTGCTTCTGTTATTAGTCGAGCTATTGGTTCTGGAGATATCAAAACTCAGTCCAAAATATTTAGCAACTTAATTGTGATGAGTGTTACTATATCATTTTTGATCACAATTATTGGTTACAGCTTTGGTGAAGAATTAATTGTATTTATTGGCGGAAGTGGTGAAGTTGCTTTAGAAGGTACAAAATATTTTAAGATTTATATACTAGGATCAGTATTTTTGATTCTAGCGGAAGCTTGTAATCAGGTCATAAAATCAGAAGGAAAGATTAGATTAAGCACAATATTTGACTGGCTTTTTGTTATTATTAATATTATATTAAATTATATATTTATCAGTGTATTTAAATTGAGGATTGAGGGACTTGCTTTGGCAACAGTTCTGGCAATGGTTGTTTATAGTATTGCCAATTTAAGTTATTTTGTTTCTGGTAAAAGTTCTATTTCAGTTAATTTTAAAAAGTTAGCGATCGCCATCGAATTACTACGTGAAATAATATCAGTTGGAATATCAGAATTATTTTATCCAGTAACGATATTGATTCAAGATTTTGTAATTTTTAATTCAATTTCTGATTACGGAACAAACAGTGATATCGCTTTCTTTGGAGCAACGGGAAAACTGACTTCAATTGTATTTATTCCCATCATTGGTTTTGCACAAGCATTACAACCTATAATTGGAATGAATTATGGCGCTAAAAATTATAGCAGGATCAAAAAAGCATATTTGACTTTTGCAGTCATTGGAACTATTTTATTAGTATTAATTTGGTTGCCTTTACAATTATCACCAAAAACATTTTTAGGTTTAATTCTACCAAGTGTAAAATTTACACAAGATGATGTGTTAAATTTTAGAATTCTCAGTATATTAATGCCGATATGGCCTTTGGCATTCTTTAGCAACACTCTTTTTCTATCTATAGGCAAAGGTAAAACTGTGTTAATAGTAATTTTGCTAAAAAGTATAGTTTTAACTGTGCCAATGATACTATTCTTTTCAAGAATATCAGGTGTCAGAGGGATATATTATGGAATGTTTTTAGCTGATATTTTATTTATGTTAATTATATTAGTACTAACAGTTTTGGAATTTAAGTATTTGACTTTGCTCAAAGTTGAAGAAAGTAAATAGAAGGCATATTTAATTAAATACCATGAGGTTAATTATGTATCAAAACGACAAAGAAGATACAACAATTTACAAAGTTGTAGTTAATCACGAAGAACAGTATTCCATTTGGCCATCTGAGCGAGATAGCCCTCTTGGTTGGAAGGATGTTGGAAAAAATGGTTTAAAGCAAGAATGTCTAGATTACATCAAAGAAGTCTGGACTGATATGAGGCCTCTTAGTCTTAGAAAGCAGATGCAGGAAACATCTAAAGATGCACGTTGAAATTGCTTATCTGGATGGGCTTTATATACCCACTCCACAAGATATCAGCATTTTTATGCTGCTGCAATTTCAAGTTTTTTTAGCTTAGTAACGCTTGTGAAAAATGGAGAATTTATATGGCAATGTCCTCAGTTTCTCAAACACGAATATGGTTTATCACTGGTACCTCAAGTGGCTTAGGCCGAGCATTAGCAGAAACAGTGCTTGAGCGGGGTGAAACTGTGGTGCTAACTGCAAGGAATCCACAGCAAATAGAAGATTTAGCAGCAAGCTTTCCGAATCAGACATTAGCGCTGCAACTTGATGTCACCAAACCCGAAGAAGTAAGGGAAGCAGTCAAACAGGCAATTGCCAAGTTTGGACGTATTGATGTACTTGTTAATAATGCTGGGTATAAGGTTGCAGGGGTAGTCGAAGAAGTTAGTGATGAGGAAGTTCGCTATCAATTTGAAATCAACTTTTTTGGTGTGTTAGAAACGCTTCGAGCAGTACTACCTCATATGCGAAAGCAACGCAGTGGGCATATCCTAAATATTTCATCGACAGCTTGCTTTATGGCAGAACCAACTGGTGGATTTTACGGTAGTAGTAAACTGGCACTAGAAGGAATTTCCGGTTCTTTAGCTTACGAAGTTGAACCGTTTGGGATAAAAGTCACAGCAGTTGAACCTGGCAGTTTTAAGACAGATTTTATTAAACGTTCTTTTGTTGCCAATGATAGTCAAATAGATGACTATAAAGAATTAGTTAATCAAAGTCGTCAAGATATGTTGGATGATCATGGTAAACAACCAGGTGATCCCAAAAAAGCTGCTTTAGCAATGATTAAAGTAGTTGATAGTGATAACCCACCACAAAGATTAGCCTTGGGAGCAGATGCAGTAGAGATTATTGATAATGCACTGGAGTTTATAAAAGGAGATTTGGATGCTTGGAAAGAAGTATCTATAAATACTGCGTTTGACGAGGTTCTAGTCGCCAAATAGTGCTATTTTTCGCGGTTTGCTACATACAGTAGAAATCAAAAGTCTAGCTGTTGACTTTAACTTTTTCTCGCTTAGGGACTTCCAAGTAATAAAATATCCCAATATTTCTTGTAGGATAGGCAGAGCGTCCTGTGAACTGGGCGCTCATGTTGCCCACCCCATAAAATTAGATAATTTATTTGTTGGAGTTCCCTTAGACGAAACTGATAAGCTATTAACTAAGCGATCGCATCTCCTGAATATTATGAAAAACTGGGGATTTCAGAGTTAGAATCCTGTGAAGTTATGATAAGCTGCGATCGCTTATTGCTTTAACTTTTAGCAGACGAAATTATAGATAGTAGCTTTGGTAACGCAAAACAGGCAACAGTATTTAATAGAGTCAGAAATATAACATTTGTCAAATTCATAGCTCATGCCCCCTGAAAAAAGTTCAGTGTGTACTATTTCTTAGTTTGAGGCATAACTAGTACACTTGCTTCAAGGCAATATTTTATATTTCTTTTATTAGATATAAGCTAAGCAAATATATATTTTTATCTATAGTAATGATAAGTTTTATATAATGATTCTCTAAAAAACCTTTGACTCCATACTTCACTGAATTTAAACAACAAAAATGAATCTGCCCTGAAGAGATAATTGAAAATTAGTCACAAGTGTAGAGATTTTACCTATTCATTAGTTTGGAGAACATCTATCACAAAAACGAGGACTAAACTTACAAAATTGGCTACCCGTCAATGTGTAAACTGTACAATATGGGAAGTTGGTCAGTTCTACTCTAGCTGTTTGTAGTTTTAAACGCTTTGGTGATAGTTCAGTGGATTTTGCTTTAGGAGCTAGAAGAATAGCTAAGAGCTTAGGTAATGCTAAACAAGCGGCAGTATTGACCAGTGTTAACAATATCGTGTTCATTAAGTTCATAGGTAATCAACCCCTGTGAAAAATAGGCGGCAGATGCAATCAGCTGCAAGCAAAACTATGTGCAATTGATTTTTTGGCAATTTATTGCTTGTAATCTATATAGATAAATCTTAACATAAATTTTTGTAAATATAACGAATGAATTCCTGAAATTATTAAACACAAAAGACAATGTGGATAATGAGGACGTATATTGTAGCGTAATAACAAAATTAGCAAGAAAACTAGCAAAATAGTAGATTTAGGTACGGTGTTATGTCAAAAAATCAACATGCATATTCTTTTTTATCTAATATTACTCAACGAGAACGCCAGGCCTTAGAGCGTTTGGTAGATTATACAAATGTGGAGTCGCTACCAGAAATTTGGCCTTTAGCAGCAAAGCGATTTGGTGATACTGTTGTTCTCCACAGCCCCCATGCGAAACCAGAAGTAACAATTACTTATGCTCAACTAGCAGAGCAAATTCAATCATTTGCTGCTGGTTTGCAAGCATTAGGAGTAAAAGTTGGCGATCGCATTTCCCTAATTGCTGACAACAGTCCCCGGTGGTTTATTGCAGATCAAGGTATAATGACTGCTGGAGGAGTTGATGCAGTGCGTAGCTCCCAAGCGGAACGAGAAGAACTGTTGTTTATCATAGCCAATAGCGGCAGTACAGCACTGGTACTCGAGGATTTAAAAACATTAAATAAACTGCAAGACCGCCTCAAAGATTTACCCATTCAACTAGTAGTTTTACTTTCGGATGAAGCACCACCGACAGAGGAAACCATAAAGGTGCTGAATTTTTCACAGTTAATAGAAATTGGATTAAAGCATACTTTTGTACCAGTCAGGCAAAAACGTGATGCTTTGGCAACTCTAATTTATACCTCTGGTACAACGGGTAAACCTAAAGGCGTAATGTTGTCCTATAACAATTTGATGCACCAAGTGACAACTTTTGGCACAGTAGTGCAACCGCAAAAAGGGGATATTGTTCTCAGTATTTTACCGTCTTGGCACAGCTACGAACGGACAGTTGAGTATTATTTACTATCTCAAGGTTGTACGCAAGTTTATACTAACTTGCGTTCTTTCAAAGGAGATTTAAAAGAATTTAAACCCCACTATATGGTGGCTGTACCGCGCTTATGGGAGTCAATTTATGAAGGAGTGCAAAAGCAATTCCGCGAACAACCAGCAAACAAGCAACGTCTAATTAACTTTTTATTGGGTATTAGTGAGAAATATATCAAAGCACGGCGAATTGCCCAAGGGCTGAGTTTAGATAATCTTCATGCTTCATCTGTGGAGCGATTAGCAGCTAAGATACTGGCATCTGCTTTATTCCCCCTCCATGCTTTGGGAGAAAAACTAGTTTATGCCAAGGTACGGGAAGCAACGGGAGCACGAATCAAGCAAGTGATTAGCGGCGGTGGTGCGCTTCCAAGGCATATAGATAACTTTTTTGAAATTATTGGCGTGCAGATCTTGCAAGGCTATGGCTTGACAGAAACTTCTCCTGTAACCCATGTGCGTCGTCCTTGGCGGAATATGATTGGTACATCAGGACAACCACTTCCCGTTACAGAGGCTAAAATTATAGATCCTGAAACAAAAGCGCCTTTACCAGTGGGTAAGCGGGGATTGGTGCTGCTGAGGGGGCCCCAAATCATGCAAGGTTATTACCAAAATCCACAAGCGACAGCCAAAGCAATAGACGCTGAAGGTTGGTTTGATAGTGGCGATTTGGGTTTGGTGACACCACAAAACGACTTGGTGCTAACTGGTAGAGCAAAAGATACGATTGTCTTAAGTAATGGGGAGAACATCGAGCCGCAGCCGATTGAAGATGCGTGTTTGCGATCGCCCTACATCGATCAGATTATGCTGGTTGGACAAGATCAGCGCAGTATTGGAGCCTTAATTGTCCCCAATCTCGAAGCTTTAGAAAAATGGGCACAAAGTCAAAATCTGCAATTGCGTCTACCTGAAACTTCCTCAGAATCCACCACGACCGTTGATCTGGAGAGTAAAATAATCCAGGATTTGTTTCGCCGAGAACTAAATCAGGAAGTGCAAAACCGTCCAGGCTATCGACCTGATGATCGCATCGGGCCATTCAGGTTCATTCTAGAGCCATTTTCCATTGAAAATGGCATGATGACACAAACACTGAAAACTCGGCGACACATCGTCACCGAACGCTATCGCGATATTATTGACGGCATGTTTGCCTGATAATTCCACCCGCAAACTATAGAGTGAACGTGAAACTTTTATGGATGTCTCCAAACCTCAATTGCTTCTAAAACGCGTCGTTAATGTCAAAGTCATCGTCACTCCCCTCTGGAAAGAGGAAGTTCAACAGCAACTACAAGCGCAGATCAATCAAAGTGATCAGCAATTGCAACAGCTAGACGTTGAAGGACAAAGAGCGATCGCCGCAATTCAAAAGCAAAGTCTGCAACCACCAGGCCCCCAGACCCTCCAACAAATTGACAATATTCAACTTCAAGTCAATCAAAAGAAAAGTGAACTGTTAGAGCAGAAGAATCAATTATTACAAAACCTTCAGCAAGTACAGTTTCTCCAGCAGGATCAAGAAGTCAATCAATTCCAAATGGAAGGCTTTTTCCGGGTAGAACCAGGTGATAACTTGATTAGCAAAATGCAGGTCGAAATCGTTCTGCGCGATGGCATTGTCGAAGAAATTCGCGGCGATATTTAAATTTGTCATTTGTCATTTGTTATATAACCAATGACAGATGACTAATTACAGCTTTGTGTCACTTTTTTGTGAGCACGGCTCCCAGTCCAACATTGCACCTGGGAGCCAGCCCAGACAATTTGCCAAACCGGAGGTGAACTAATAAAAAGCGATCGCCCAAAGGTTGTCATCTCAACCCGATATTTAATTGCACCAACTGAATCATCACTCTGCTTGATTTGCGTAATCGTCACTAAAGCATGATTTCGTTGCGGATAAACTACCTCTACCTTTCGCGTTCCTTTAACTGATGTTATGTCATCAAAAGCATTCAGGGCAAGGGTAGCAGGATCACTACCTTGCAAACCTGAGTTGATATTTTCTAAAGGTATAGTTTTATAATCGGAACGCTCTGAGTATGCCACAACTTCCTGAGACTGAGGCGTTACTTCCATCTGCTGGGATTGCTCGCTACTAGTCTCAAAAATTGCTGGAGATAGCTGGTGCTGTGTGAGATAAAGTCCAGCGCCAGCAGTGGTAAAGATACTTAGTATCAAAATCAAAAACAACTTCAACTTTACCGACATAAAATTAAACAGGAATTTCAAAAAGTTCAATTAGCAATCTTGAATTCTAGATTTAACTTTTACCCCACATCCTCTACTGTTAGGAAGCTTGTGTATATTGAACAGTAATTATGAAGAATATAAATATATATAGCAATCCTAGTTGAGTTGCGAGAAACTCATGGTGGTTTTTGAAAGCCAACATTTAATGACGAAAGCGGCATACTGATTAAGCATCGAGGATAGTTTTAGTATATAGACCTGTAAGTCATATGTAGGTTCCTGGGGTTAGGAATGCTGAGTGATGAGTAGTGAGTTATTATTCTCCCCCTGCCCCCTGCCCCTCCACTTCCCCACTCTTCAGCCTAAAATATAAAATCTCCCAACCAAAATTCTCCTGTCAAGATACAATTCGATCTGGTAAAAGCTGTTAAAGTCCATAAATTATTGCTTCTCAAACCACCCTATGAGCATTCACGAAGTATTTATGCCGGCGCTTAGTTCCACCATGACCGAGGGCAAAATTGTCTCCTGGGTGAAATCGCCAGGCGACAAAGTGGAAAAAGGCGAAACAGTGGTGGTGGTCGAGTCAGATAAAGCAGATATGGATGTGGAATCCTTTTATGAAGGATACATTGCCCATATCATAGTGGAAGCTGGTGACACCGCCCCGGTGGGGTCTGCGATCGCCTTCATAGCGGAAACGGAAGCTGAAATTGAAACCGCAAAATCTCTTGGTAACTCAGGTGGCGCTGCTGCTAGTGCTACCTCCTCTCCCGAACCAATCCCAGCGACAGCCTCAGTTGCAACACCTACCTTGGCGTCTCAAAATGGGTCTAACCACAGAGAAGGACGGCTTGTGGTTTCACCCCGTGCTCGCAAGTTGGCTAAAGAACTAAAAGTTGATTTAAGTACTCTCAAAGGCAGTGGCCCCCACGGTCGCATTGTTGCCGAGGATGTAGAAGCAACCAGCAATAAAGGTAAGCAACCCGCTACCACCTCAGTTGCTCCGCCAGCACCTACACCCACTACTCCAGTTGCGCCCCCACCTCCTCGGACACCAGCACCAGCACCAACGGTACTAGCTGTTCCTGGTCAAGTAGTCCCCCTAACTACACTACAAAATGCAGTAGTACGGAATATGGTAGCTAGCCTATCCGTGCCCATTTTCCATGTGGGTTATACAATTACCACGGATGGATTAGATAAACTTTACAAACAAATTAAATCCAAAGGCGTAACAATGACAGCGCTGCTAGCGAAAGCTGTGGCGGTGACTTTGCAAAAACACCCACTACTAAATGCTAGCTATTCAGACCAAGGCACTGTATATCATTCTGGCATTAATATTTCCGTAGCCGTGGCGATGGATGATGGCGGATTGATTACGCCCGTGTTGCAGAACGCAGACATAGTAGATATTTATTCACTCTCACGCACTTGGAAGTCTTTAGTAGACCGCGCTAGGGCCAAACAACTCCAACCCGAAGAATACAACAGCGGTACCTTTACCCTGTCGAACTTGGGAATGTTTGGCGTAGACAAATTTGATGCGATTTTACCACCTGGACAAGGTTCAATTTTAGCGATCGGCGCATCCCGTCCACAAGTGGTAGCAACAGCCGACGGTTTATTTGGCGTGCGGCAACAAATGGAAGTGAATATAACTTCTGACCACCGGATTATTTACGGTACACATGCTGCGGCATTTTTACAAGATTTAGCGAAGTTGATTGAGACAAATCCTCAATCTTTAACACTGTAATTAAAAGTACGGTTTCAACAAAAGTTAAATTCAGGACTTGGAGGTTATCTAACTCCAAGTCTTTTTATTTGACTAATTGCTTCATGTCTTTCGGCCAGTTACGAAAAAAGTCAGATTTTCGTACCAAGCACCTTGTTCGGTTGCTTTTGCTTCAATTTTTTTACGATACTCTGCTTTCAATTCTGTCATTTGCTCCGCCGAAACTTGGGACAAAAGATTTTCTCTAGGATGAAACCATCCACCATTCCATTCTCTAGCTTGCTCAAGGCTACGATAAAAACCTAGTTGTTGAGTTTTCACTTCAATATCTTGAAAACTGGCTTCTGCTAGCAGTTGACGACACTTTTGTGGGGTTCCAGTTGGCTCATTAATATTTGTCAACAAAATACCGTGTTTATCACAAACCTCAATTATTAGTGGTGCTTCACAAGATTTCTCAGAGCAACAAGAAAATCCGACGACTCCACCATTCTTGAGAAAACGATACCATTTATTTAGAGCAGCAGGAATATCTTTAAAGTATGCGATCGCAGTGGAACAAAGAATTACATCAAAACTTTCATCATCAAAGTTTATATACTCTGCATCTGCTTCAATTAGTTCAATATTTTGCAAGCCTAATTCTTCAATCTTCTGTCGTGCTTGAGCAAGCATCCCTGAAGAAAAATCTACGCCAATTACTCGTCCCTCAGAGCCAACAATTTGTGCAGCAGCAATAGCAATGATACCTGTACCAGTTGCCATATCCAATACTTTTTGTCCCTTCTGTAATTGAATTAGTTCTAATAGAGGGAGAGCGCGATGAATAGTGTAATCGTTATCGTAAGTAGTTCTGCTATTAAAGAAATTAATTACTTTTTGCTTGTACTGTTGCTCGTATTGGCTATTTTGCATAACATGCTTATGTATTCGCTGGTCAAATATGAAAATATTAGTATATGTCTTTCAACTTATTCCACAACTCCAGAGCAGGAATTTGACAAAGACCAGCAAATTGAGCATCTGCTGTCTCGATTACGATCCAATCTCCACTTTCTAATTGCCCAATATCAATTGCCACATAAGGAACTCCAAGACGTTCAGAGGCTAAGATTGCCAAGTTTAACACTTGTTTTTCTTCTTGCTGTGATAACTTGCTCAAATCATCTTGCCCATCCCAATAATATCCATATTTGAGAACCTGGTGATTATAAATAAAGCATCTAAATTCTCTGCCCATCGGGAAGCCATTGGCAGCTAAACGTTGATGTCTCAACTTCACTAGCTTTCTAATAATAACTCTGCCTCGTGAATGTTCTTTGAATTTTAATAACAGTTCGGTTAGTTTAATCAATTCTTCTTGATTACTTGCTATGCAAAACTTCCACCCTTGCATTTTTATAGATTGAACTGTGCCTTTAACAAACACAGGAAATCCTAATAATTTACCAGCTTTTATACATTCGTTTGTCGAAGTAATTACTACACTATCAGGTGTTAATCCCTTTAAATACTGATAAAACAGATTAAACTCCAAGGCTTTCTGGTGTTCTAATGGAGTATTAAGTATTTTTATCCCTTTAGCTAAAGTAGCTTGATATATAGCTTCATAGCGCTCAAATTCCGGGATATATCCTACCCAAATCCCAGCAGTTTCTATAGCATACTTAGGAATATGCCATAGAGCATTTTCCGCTGTACCACAACGTTCAAAATCTCGCGGTATATAGTAAACTTTGCATCCCAATATCCGGGCAGCCTCAGTCATTAATTTATTTTCGCTAGTGCTTGCAGACGACTCTATTTATTCCGTTGATTCGCTTAAAACAATCATCTATTTTCAGCGTGCCTCTGCATTAAAAAAGTGGGCAATGCCCACTACTAAACTCAACCTTTCACACAAAGCACTTGCTTGAGTGTTGCTACAACCTCAACTAAATCTGCTTGATTTGCCATCACTTGGTCTATCGGCTTATAAGCGCCGGGAATTTCATCTAAAACTCCAGTATCTTTGCGGCATTCTACACCACTAGTTTGCTCAATCAAATCATCAAGTGTATAGACATTTTTTGCTTTATTTCTAGACATTAAACGCCCTGCCCCATGACTACAAGAACAAAAGCTATGAGCATTACCCTTACCCTTAACTATGAAAGACTTTGCCCCCATTGAACCAGGGATAATACCATAGTCTTCAGTCTGGGCGCGGACTGCACCCTTGCGAGTAACATAAACATCCTCATCAAAATGCACTTCTTTTTCGGCGTAATTGTGATGACAATTTACCTGCAATAAGGGCTTAGTTGCCTTCCCACCCACCAGATGCTTCTCGACTATGCGCTTAAAACGCGCCATCATCACATCGCGGTTGACACGCGCATAGTCTTGCGCCCACTGCAAATCGTGCCAGTATGCCTGAAATTCTGGCGTACCAGCCACAAAGTAAGATAAATCAGGGTCAGGCAATTGATTACCTACCATCTTGGCTAATTCCTTTGCTGTGTGAATGTGGCACTGAGCTAGATTATTGCCGATGTTGCGTGAACCAGAATGCAGCATCAGCCAAACTTGGTTCTCTGTATCGAGGCATACCTCAATGAAATGATTACCTCCGCCAAGAGAACCCATCTGTTTCATCGCTTTGCCTTGCAAGTCTTGCACCCCGCGATGCAAGTCTTGAAAATCACTCCAACGTTGCCAGTTGGTGACTGATTTCTCAACGTCTTTGTTTTCGTTGAATCCAGTGGGAATTGCTGCTTCAATATCCAAGCGGATTTTCTTCAGTTTGCCTTCCAGTTGTTCAGCAGTAAATGGCGTTTTGATGGCAGACATGCCACAGTTGTGTACAAATACTCCAGCTTTTAGCGCGAAATTATTGTACTCCGGTACTGTGAGACAGTAAACATCCTCAGTGTAATCTAGAGGAATCACTGCTACAACTTTGTGATTATATTGATGTTCTTTTCTGCGGTGATTGTGAAGTTTAAGATTCTGCGGGCGATTATCAAATTCTTGAAAATTGCGATGATGAATGACTGTTCTTTGCCCTTCAAATTTAGGAATTTTGCCGAGTAAGCTTGATCTCGCTATAATCCAATGTGCTTTTTGCCATTTGTTAGAGTATGGCTGAGCAATCAGGGTATAGCCATTTTTGTCAGTCTGAGTGTAAAAGGGCATTAAAGAAGTCCCTGTTTGAAGTAACTCAGCTTCTTTATAGGTTCCGTCCCGAAGCATAAATTGATGATCGGGGGTACAAATAATTTCCTCGTCGTTATCTAAAATAACTTTTACGAGTGGAGTGTCTCGTCTAGTTAGCTTAGCAGTTGCTTGAGCAGCGACGATTTTTCCTGTAGGGGTGCAAGAATAGATGATAAATTCTTTACCCTGTGCTGCTAAGTCTTGAATACGATAAGATTTTCCATCTACTAAAGGAACTAAAGTATCTCCCACAAAGCAGCCAATATCTACGCCCACAGCCGCAGGTATAATTGCCTCTTTTGTAGCAATTACCGAACCTACTAAAGCACCTTTACCTAGATGGACATCTGGCATTAAGGCCACGTGCTTAAACACAAATGGTAGCGATGCCACATTCTTTGCCATTTTAGTTTCTTCAGAACCCAAGGGATGATTCGCCCATGAGAAAACCGGTGCTAGTGTAGTAATTTCTAACTTTTCGTATGGCATAATTTTTTTTATTTTGGATTTTTCAGTTTAGTTTTGGAGGTTGAGGCGAAATTTCGCACTTATCCACTAAATTATTTGTAACAAGTTAAACATACCGTTGGCGAATTCTTCAAAGCAGTATAGTAGCTGGTTAGTTCAGCAATGAAATGATTGAGCGCTTTTCGAACAGCTTTGTAATTAGAGGCTTGCTTACTTAGCTTCAGTGCCAACAAAACTTGTTCACTACGTAATAATGAGAACTTAGAAGCAACGGCTGACGCTGGATAAAAACACTTAGGAGAATTCAAGCGCCTTTATTTGATTGATTTTGAAGAAAAACTGTTGTATTTGATCAAGCAAGAAAGTCGAACCAAGCGCTCACATACAGATTGAATAACAGAAGAGGAAATATGACAATTCTTTCAGGACGCGCCTGGATTACTGGTGCTAGTAGTGGGATTGGTGCAGCCACAGCCAAGATACTAGCAAAGAACGGGGCAAAAGTGGTTTTATCGGCACGCCGCACGGAGCAACTCGAACTGCTCTCTCAGGAGATTGAGCGTGCAGGCGGTCAGTGTGTGATCAAAGCGTTGGATGTGACTGACCGTGAGGCAGTGGCACAACTTGGGGATGAACTTGAAACGATGGGTGGCGTAGACATCCTGATTAACAATGCCGGTTTAATGCCTCTCTCACCCATGCTTGAAGGACGCGTTGATGAGTGGGAGCGAATGATTGACGTGAATATTAAGGGACTCCTCTACGTCATTCATGCCGTCCTTCCCGGCATGGCTAAACGCAAACACGGTCATATTGTAAATATTGGCTCCGTGGCTGGACGTTTTGCCTTTAAGGGAGCGGCTGTCTACTGCGGAACCAAATTCGCGGTACGCGCCATTTCAGATAGTCTGCGCCGGGAAGCAATCGAATACGGTGTGCGGGTGACTGACATTGAACCAGGAGCAGTGGCGACTGAACTCGCCGATTCGATCAAGCATGAGGCAACTAAAGAAGCTATTACTGGACAAGGCGGTTTTTATGCCCCGGATGCAAATATTCTTCAAGCTGAGGATATTGCCAGCGCAATTCTTTATGTGCTGAGTCAACCCGATCGCGTTAATGTTGGTGAGTTGTTGATTCGTCCGCGTATTCAAGAACTTTAAGTCGTACAAATGACGGACTACAGAGAAGGTGGCGATCGCCACCTATAAAATCTTTCACCCAGTTTGTTCTGGAAACACTGTTACTACCTCTTGGTCTTGGCTGTTGTCTAAATTAACCTCAAAAGTCTGTCCTGCCACTGTCACTTGATCACCCCGTACTAGTCGCTTTCCTCGTCGGGTTTCCACCACACCGTTTAGTAGTACATCGCCACCTTGAATCAACAGCTTGGCTTGCCCTCCAGTTGGCACTATACCCATTAACTTTAAAAACTGACTTAACTTAATTGTGTTGTCTCTGGGTTTCATAGTAAATAAAAGTACAGTTTCTTAATTGTATAGTGGCGTTATCAAGCTAAAGCAGATATTGCAAGCTCCAATTACTTCTATGTTGCCCTTAGCGAAAAGTGCGATCGCCCCTTTTGGTCAGCCAGACAAGCAAAGTAATTTTTATATTTCTTTTAAAGAATGTATGATTACAATGCTAAAAAAAACTTAATTTTTGCTCAATTTATAAAGTTGTTTTTATACCATTTAATACCAAATTACTTGGTTCGGGTACTGTTTTGGCAACAATATCTCCAGAATTAGTATCTAGTATTAAGTCAGAATCAGATTGAGGAACCTGAAAGAGTGATAAGTTGTTATTAATTGTTCCTGATAAATAAATTTCACCAGTAACTTCACCCCCTAAATCTATTGAGCCAAATATTTCTTGGGTAACTGTATTAAAGTTAAATTTGAAATAATTAATGTTCGAGATGCCTTTTGTAACGTTATTATAAGAGGCGATAAGATTATTTAAAGGGTCAAAAAAAGAAATATTCAGAGATTGTAAAACATAGGTTTTTCCAGGCCCATTCTCAGAGAAAGTAGCTGGGGCTGTACTTTCGTTATAACTAAATGAGCCTTTAGCTAAATAATTTCCACTACCATTCCAAGCAAAGTCAAATGTAGCAGCTTGAGAAGCAGATATTCCCATCAAGGTGATAGTAATAACTATCCATAGTGTCAAGATTAATTTTGACAAAAGTTTTTTCATCATATTACCGCTTTTTCCCAAATGCATTAAAATTTGTAAAGAAAATAACTTTGATTTAAACAACCCTTTAGAGTAGCCACACAATACCTATGGCAGTGCGTCAAGATACAATCTGGGAACGTTTTTTATCGCCTGTAGTGCGTCTTTTGATTGATGAGGAAGGATTGCGGCGTTACGCTGATAGTATTGACTGGGAGAAAGAAAGCGATCGCTTCCGCCGAGAGGATGTGCTCATGCCTCCGTACTACATTAGCCAAAACTTTCACGGTATTACAGGCGGGTATCTCAAATCTAGCGCAGCAGTTACTTACGACCCAATTACTCAATACGTTTTACCACCTAATGAAACTATAGTACGTCAAGCTTTAATTGATGCTATCAAAGTACAACCACGACGCATACTCGATTTAGGCTGTGGTACAGGTTCCACTACCTTAATGTTAAAGCAAGCTTTCCCCGAAGCAGAAGTTATTGGTTTGGACTTATCACCCTATATGCTGGTAAGGGCAGAAGACAAAGCTAGAACTGCTGGTTTAGATATAGTCTGGCGACACGGGAATGCGGAGAAAACCGGATTCAGCGATGCATCGTTTGACTTGGTGACAGCTTCTCTGCTATTTCACGAAACACCAAATGCAGTATCTCAAACAATTCTACGGGAAAGCTTTAGGTTACTGGTAGTTGGTGGGCAAGTATTGATTTTAGATGGTAATCAGAAGACCCTACGTCAGTTAGATTGGCTCAATGATGTTTTTGAGGAGCCGTATATTCGTGAGTATGCTGCTGGCAATATAGATGCGAGTATGGGTGCAGCCGGGTTTGAAGCGGTAAGGACTCAGGATGTATGGTGGACAAATCAGGTAACGAGTGGAGTAAAACCCATTCCCGCAAAAGATACAACTATTCAAAAAAATGTTACACGGTACTCTGTGACATCAAGAGACAACACAATAGATAATAATGATTTGGAGGGACTTGAGTCTCCGGCGTTTGGCGTAATGGCATGAGTTTAAAGGCAGTTCTCTTTGATTTTAATGGTGTCATCATTAACGATGAGCCAATCCACTTGCAACTGATAGATGAGATTCTCGTTCAAGAAAATCTCCAACCCCAAAGGGTCGATGAGCGTCAAGCTTCTTTAGGACGAAGCGATCGCGCTTGTTTTCAGCAACTATTTGCTAATCGCGGTCGAGTAGTTAGTGAAAACTATTTAACTCAGTTGCTATACCGCAAGGCCCAAGCCTATGTGTTGGAACTAGAGAAAATCGAAAAACTGCCTTTATATCCAGGTTTAGAAGATTTGATTTTTCAAGTGCGATCGCGCAATCTCAAACTAGGGTTAGTCAGTGGCGCTATTCGCAAAGAAATAGAACTAGTACTCAGTCGTGCCAATCTAACTGAGTACTTTAAAATTATCGTAGCTGGTGATGATATTACCACCAGTAAACCAGAACCCGATGGTTATTTACTAGCAGTGAAACGCCTCAACCAAGAATTCCCTGCTTTAAATCTTCAACCCCAAGAGTGTCTAGCAATTGAAGATACCCCAGCTGGTGTCCAAGCCGCAAAACGAGCGCAAATGCAGGCAGTTGGTGTAGCGAATACTTACCCGTTCCACATGCTCCAGCGTTACTGTAACTGGACAGTTGATTATCTGAGTGATTTGGAACTCGAACGGGTGCAAGAAGTCTTTTCCCAAAAATTTCAGCCTACAGTCAGTGAATGTTAAGATGTCACAACTAAGTCTATGTACTTATAAAATGCCTTAGTTGCTAGATATACTTTGTAAATAAGTTGCGGTTTTTGACTAGATAATCCTTGAATTTCTTTACAATAATTTTATAATAGTTGCGTATTTCTCCGTAATACGCAAAGTTTTCGTCAATATTTCTGGGATCAGATCCGAAATACTACGAATTTAGTTTAGTAGTTGGTTATATGACTATAAAATTTAGCCGTACCCAACTCGATGAAGCGATGTCTACGACGGTCTACGCCTACGCATCTTGTCCAAATCGCCTTGATAGTTCTATTTTCCATTGGCAGTCTTGGCGTTATTGGGGGAAGTTTTTTTCTCAGAAAAGCTTTTAGCAGTAATAGTGAGTCAGAGTTAATCACTGATACGTCGCGTTATAAAGAAGTTCGTAATCAACTTTGGTCTGGTAATGACCTTAAACATTTCCCTAGCGAAATTCCATCTGATGCTAAAGGCGTCCGCCTTGCCTATTCTCCAGGATTTTTACAAGGAGGTAGTTATTTTCAAGTTAGGCTAAAACAGTCACCAGAAAAGATTCAAAAATTACTTTCACAATACAGAAGTATTGCTAAACATGTATATATGGGTGGTAACACCAACGATCATATCAACTTACCTAATGGTGTACCGACAACTTTTTTCTATACTAGTGAATCTTCTGCGGAATCTTTTCCGGCTACATATCAAATATTAGTATTAGAAGCAAATGATAGAGGTAGACCTGGCTTTAAGTGGAATCACGGCGATAGTTATGGTGTAGCGATTAATAGTTCAACCTCAGAAATTGTTTATTGGACTGAACAATGGTAGATATATTGAAGGCTCGATTGGCTCAGATTCTTGACTTCTTAGAGAATTCGGGAATCTATGTAAAATCGCTATGAGAAAAATCATTATTGGGGTGATGGGCCCTGGAGAAAAAGCTACAGCAAATGAGTTGCAAAATGCCTACGCACTAGGTAAACTCATAGCTCAACAAGGATGGATTCTACTTACTGGCGGTAGGAATGTAGGGGTAATGGATGCAGCAAGTAATGGTGCAAAATCCAGTAACGGTTTAACTATTGGCATTCTCCCCAGCGATGATCGAAATGGTATTTCTGAAGAATTAGATATTGCCATTTTCACAGACATGGGAAATGCTCGAAATAATATCAATGTTCTTTCCAGTGATGTGGTGATTGCTTGTGGTATGGGTGCGGGAACTGCTTCAGAAATTGCTTTAGCTTTGAAAGGAAATAAGAAAGTAATTTTGTTGACTGACGATGAAGAAAGCAAAGTTTTCTTTAAAAAACTATTGCCCGAAAATGTTTATATTGTTGAGAGTGTAGTGGATGCGATCGCTACTGTCAAAGCAATTTTAGAATAGTTCAATGTAGAGCAGGCAAAACTGCTTTGATTTGTTTCAGTTTTTTGAGCATGTTGACTTTTTTGGGTGTGCGATCGCAAATAAATTACAAACTTAAGGTTGTACTACTCATCTACATAAAGCCAAAGTGCCAACCTACAGAATTTTTTGTTACTTCATTTTCAACCTTGGTTGATGGTGTTTGTCAAAGTAGAACAAATTTACTATAATTGACTTTTTATTAATCTCTTGGACAAAACAATTGGAATTAAGTCTTGCTACATTTTTCATATATCAAATTTGTTAGCTAATAGAATTAATTTACATTTTATTAGTTGATATTCAACCTCTCTTAAACTAATTTGATAAAAATTTTATCCATTTAGACTCTATAAATATTGCCAAATAATAGGATTTGAATGAATATTTGATTTTTGGCATGTGCCTTAAGATTTATTTTATTCTAAGTCTTCAGACTTAATTTATTAATTATATTTTTTTTGTTAACTTAAATAAGACTTATTCATTTTAAAATAAAAATTTAAACAGGACATAATTTCCTTATTTATGTCTTTATTAAAAAGTTGATCACATTGATTTTTACAGTGGTATTCAATAAAAATTGCATTAGCAGCTAAGTCAAACTTAACTATTAATAAACTGTTATATAACTTGGCTGATTAATTAAATTTCATTACATATTTAATGACGTCAAAACTCGAATAATCGGTGAGTAAGGAAAAGCTGTGAGGCTGATTTAAACTCACGAAATGTAAATTCTAGCAAAAAAGATTTTGCAGATTGATGTTGATTTATACACTATTTTCACAATATTACTACTAACTATGAAAATCGCTGTGATTGGTGCAAAAGGTTTACCTCCAAAACAGGGAGGTATTGAGCATCATTGTGCAGAACTATATACTCGCATTGCAGCACAAGGACATGCTGTAGATTTATTTGGCCGGTCTTCTTACACGACAGGTTCTTGGCTTAAGCATTACGATTTTCAGGGTGTTCGAGTTATTTCCCTACCTGGTGGAAATTTGAGAGGGATGGACGCTTTTGTTACCTCAGCCCTGGCAGCAATCAGCGCCATAGGCAAGAAATACGATATTGTTCATTTTCATGCTCTCGGCCCATCTCTATTTACTTGTTTACCCAAAATTGCCACCTCTGCAAAAGTTGTAGTTACTTGTCACGGGTTAGATTGGCAGCGTGCAAAATGGGGTAGTTTTTCTACTCGTTTAATCCAGACAGGAGAGAAAACAGCAGTACGTTTTGCTCATAAATTAATCGTAGTTTCTAATGTACTCCAATCCTACTTTTGGCAAACTTATGGTGTGAGAACAGTTTACATTCCTAACGCTCCTGCCCATTACGGTGAGTCAGACCCAAATTTTACCTACGGGACTCAGCTTAGTCTGCAACGAAAACGTTATATTATGTTTTTAGGTAGATTGGTACCAGAAAAGCGTCCTGATTTGCTTGTTGAAGCCTTCTGTACCCTGAAACCTCTTGGATGGAAACTTCTTTTGGTTGGAAGTGTCAGCGATACCAAATCCTTTACTGCAAAACTATTAGAAAAAGTTGCAAAGAATCGAGATATTATCTTGGCAGGCGAACTTCAGGGAACTCGTCTTTGGGAAATAGTACGGGGAGCAGGGTTGTTTGTTTTACCCTCTGATGTAGAGGGACTACCTCTAGCAATGCTAGAAGCTATGCGAGAAGGTATACCTGTGCTGGCAAGTGACATCCCACCTCACAAACAATTAATTAATGATGGACAGGGAATGTTTTTTGAAGCTGGAAATTTAGACTCTTTTATTCGTTCTCTAGACTGGGCGATTTGTCACCCTCAACTGTTAGCAGCAATGGCTCAGAATGCACAAAGGAATGTGCAACTGAATTATACTTGGAATTACATTACTGCTGACAACCTAAGACTGTATGAAACTCTTTATAGTACCACATTTATAGATAAGCTAAGGGAGCATCCAGCTTCGGAGGATATACAAGTTCTAGAAAAATAGAAAAGATAAGTTACTATCGTTCCAGAGTTGCCTGAATTATAAGTAGAAGCAATCGATGGCATACCCGCCCGCCGTAGGCGATCGCACGAGAGCATTAACCCAACTTTAGTAATGTCTAGAAACCCATCTAGTTGGTGCAGAAATTATTTTTTTATCTGTGAACTTGTCATCTACATCTGCATATTGTGTCGAGGATTTTACAGCTTCCCATAACCACCCAGTAGATAACTCAGGCATTATAATGCTCTAAATCAACCGACGTTTTGCCGTAGTAAAACGTAAGTTCGACGAGTCTGTGTTCATCTAATTAGCCGTAAAAAAAAGACCTCTAAGAGGTTTTACTACGCAAAACCGTCCCTCTCCGACTCGGAGAGGGACAAACTTGAACTAAAGTTCAAGGCAGGCAGAGGTTCATCTAATACCATTTCACTAAAAAAATGATAAAGATAAATAAGGAATAAATATGAGCAGACATTTATGACTGGAGTCACAAAAGTAAAAATATTTGAGTCAGCAGAAGAATTACATGAACTACTGAGAAA